>Ga0160423_10001662_pt1 | contig 18645 bp, 14 predicted proteins | sample CRUFie14St8metaG_FD_108191 | JGI IMG/M metagenome (GOLD analysis project Ga0160423, IMG submission 108191) | Marine microbial communities from the Costa Rica Dome - CRUD Field 142mm St8 metaG | ecosystem: Environmental > Aquatic > Marine > Oceanic > Photic zone | place: Costa Rica: the Eastern... | reverse complement strand
TATCCCAGCTCAGTCTTATTTAATTAATAATGATAAAATAGAATATATTCAAAATAAAGTTAAAAATACTAAATGGGATGCTTTTGATATGTGGGTATGTAATGTAGCTCAATTAAAAGTAGGTACAGCAGAAAAAATTTATACTAAACACTTGCCTGGATTTAGTATTATAGAACAAGAAGATAAATCAATGGATGAAAATAGTCCATTAATATACGCTAAGGAATGAAAATATGCCATGTAGATCCAGCTTGTGGTTTAGATATACCTCCTAAAGATTGGGGAGCTATAGAAAAAATCATTTGGGAGTTTGAAGTAAATCAAACTGTATTAGGTCATGATTCAACTCATAAAATGGCATCTGATATTAAATTAGGTGATTTTAATATTGTACATTGTCATGTAGCTAATTTAGCTATTGGTTTACAAGAAAGAGGTATACCGTATATTTACCAATTACATGATCACCATGTTTTACATTATGGAAAAGAATCTAATGTATATAAAGAAAATTTAAAAGCAATTGAAGGATCCCTAATATCCTTAATGCCAGCTAATTGGTTAGTTAAATATTTTGATAACCACCCAAAATGTATTTATTTTTCCCATGGTGTAAATGTTGATGATTTTTATCCTTTATCACCTAATATTTCAAAACCAAAAAATCCAAAATTATTAATGTTAGCTAATAATGGATTAGGAGGAAATCGTGCGTTTGATAGAAAAGGATTTCAGTTTGGAATAGGGCTAGCTATGTTAAACAATTTAGAAATAACTATAGCTGGACCTTCTAATAATAAAAATTTTTTCAATGAAAATCTTTGGACATTAAATTATCCAAAATTAAATCTAGTATTTGATACTCCAAATAGTGAACTATTAAACTTATATCATAAACATGATATTTTTATTCATCCTACAATGTTAGAAGCAGGTCATCCTAATTTAACAATGCTTGAAGCTATGGCAGCAGGTTTACCTGTTATTGCTGATTGGGAAATAGAAGTTGATTTACACGGGTGTTGGAGAGCACCTCGTAATGTATTCGAAATGGATAAAGGATTAAAAGATATATTAAAATATTGGGATCAATACCAACAAAAATGTATTGAAACATCTCAAAATTTATCATGGTTAAATCGTACAAAAGAATTATTAAAAATTTATAAAGCATATGCCTCATAGTAGTACTGATTTTAAATTGGAAATACAAAATCATCTAGATAAAAATTTTCCTAGAGATTTAAAAATATTAGACGTTGGTCCGGGGGCTGGAATGTATGGACATCTATTATCAAAATATTCAGATATTCTTGATTATTCTTTAGGATTTAAGTTAGACTGTTTAGAAATATATTCTCCATATATTGAAAAATATAATTTAAAAGATGTTTATGAAAATGTATTTGAAGGGGATATTTGTAATTTTAATTTTTCAAATTATGATTATATTATTTTAGGTGATATTTTAGAACATTTAACTACTAAAGATGCTCAAAATGTAATTAAAAGAATTAATGATAATAAAATAAAATGTTTAGTAGCAGTTCCTTATTTAAGTAAACAAGGAGAACATGAAGGAAATATTTATGAAACTCATTTACAGGAAGATTTAACACCTGAAGTAATAAAACAGAGATATCCATCTTTAAAATTATTATATGGTAATGAAGAATATGGTTATTACATAAACTATGATCTAAATGGTATGAAGGAAATATTAATACAAGAGTATAATAATTTAGTTAAAAAACCAATTAAATATAAATTTCCAAAAAATAATTTTTATGTAAATTATATTATGGGATGTAAGTTTGAAGTTTTAGGTAAAAATCAAAAAAACTATAATGTAAAATTTATAGATCAAAAAGATAATAAAATTATATATGAAACAGATATAACCAATAATATGTGGTGTAAAACTGGAAAAGAATATTTTATTAACTATAAAATTCAAGTAACAGATACAAGTACTAATGAATTAGTTTTTGAGGATGTTTATAATGCAGAAAATAAAAAAGTTTATATTCATTTTGCTTCTAAAGCAATTGGTGATACTTTAGCATGGTTCCCATATGCTGAAGAATTTAGAAAAAAACATAAATGTAAATTAGTAGTATCTACATTCCACAATGAATGGTTTAAAGATGAATACCCAGAAATAGAATTTGTAAAACCAGCTACAGAACAATTTGATTTATATGCAATGTATGAAGTTGGTTGGCATTATAATGAAGATGGAGGGATTAATCATGATAGAAATCCTTTAGATTTTAGAAAAATATCATTACAGGGGGCTTCATCTGATATATTAGGATTAGATAATAAAGAAATTAAACCTAAATTAACATTTAAAAATACAGGACCAACTATTGAAGGAGATTATGTTGTAATAGCACCACATGGCTCGGCTCATGCTAAATATTGGAATCGTAAAGGTGGTTGGCAAGCAGTAATAAATCATTTAAATGATAAAGGTTATAAAGTAGTAATGATTACTCAAGAACCTTTAGGTGATGAATGGCATGATTCTAAATTAGGTGGTACTTTAAAAGGAGTAATTGATAAAACAGGAGATGCTCCACTAAGTGAAAGAGCTAATGATATAATGAATGCTAAAGCTTTTATAGGTATAGGAAGTGGGTTAAGTTGGTTAGCATGGGGATTAGGAACACCTGTTACAATGATATCAGGATTTAGTGAAGCTTATAGTGAATTTAAAGATTGTGAAAGAATAGAATCTCCAAAAGGTAAATGTGGAGGGTGTTTTAATAAAGTAAGATTAAATGCAGGTGATTGGGAATGGTGCCCTGAACATAAGGATACAGATAGACATTATGAATGTACTACATCAATTCAACCTCAAATAGTAATTGATGCAATAAGTCGTCAATTAGAAAAATCTTCTTGATATTTATAATAAAATAAAAGAATAATATGTCTAAATTAGCTTTTACAAATACTGGAGTAACAACAGGACAACCTGTTTTAGCTTCCCAAGTATCTCAATCTTTTGATGCTTTTACAGGAACTGGTGATTACGCTATAACAATATCAGGCTCATTAACAACTGCAGCTAATTCTAAACTATCAGTAGGAGGTGATTTAGTATTAGCAGATAATGTATCAGCAATTTCACAATCTAATTTTACAGCGTCAGCTGGAAGTGGTGGAAATGTACTATTAAAATTTAATGAAAATACTAAATTAGCAACTGATTCTAATGGGATTACATTAACAGGAGCAGTAACAGCTTCAGGTGGGTTAGTAGCAAATGATCAGATTGTTGTTTTAGGAGGAGGTATGGCTATTACAGGTGATTCTTCTTTTGCAGGTAACATTAATACAAATTCTAATTTAACAGTAAGTGGTAGTACATTTTTAGGTAATGCTGTGACTGATAGAATTTCAATTACAGGTAGTTTAGCAATGGAAGATCCGGCATCAGGAACAGCTAATGTTTCTATGTCAGTTGAGAATGATGAATTTAAATTAATAGCAAATCAAGATGCTACTTCAGTTATTGGAACTTCTCAATTAACTATAAAAGGTAGTGATGAAGCAGAAACAGTTGCTATTTTTAACCAAGATAGTGATTGCCAGTTATTCTTTAATAATGTTAGAAGAGTTAGAACTGTAAGTACAGGAATAGAAGTAACAGCTTCCTCAGCAAACACAGGAATAATAGTTACAGATGGAACTAATGATTCAACTAGATCAGCAACAGCAACTAAATTTAATTTTGATGGAAATACTTATGTAGCTAATGAATCAACAAATCCAGCAGCTAGAGTTGCATTTTCTTTAGGTGGTTCATCGGCGGCTGAGGCAAAAGTAGCAGTTTCATCATCAAATGATCTTCACGTTTATAGTGGTAGTATTAATGTTGGAAGTGGTCAATCTACATTTACAGGTAGTTTTGGTATTTCAAAAGGTAATCTTAATGCTAATGCAACACAAAATGCTGTAGGATATCAATCATCAGAATTTATTATTCCACAACAAGCAGTTGATAATACCCCAGATATAATTTTTAGATATTATCCTTGGGACTCTACTGATAAAGGTACTTACCCTTTACCACCATTAGATAATAGTAATAACTTTGTAGTTACAATGCATGTAAATTTAATTTTGATGGAAAGAGGATCTACATTAGTTAACCCAGAAGCAAAAGTTGGATATTTAGAATATTCATCAGTATTTGGTCTTAGAGGAGCTGGATATATAATTGAAGAAGTTACTGGTGGTGGAGTTACTATTGCTAATAAAACATCTCAAGTTTTAACTAGTGGTGGTGGTGAGTTTTTTATAGCATCGGGTGTAGGTGATCAAGGATATATTTCAGTAAGAATAAACCAATCTGGTACTCCATTAGGTGCATTTCCACAAATTGGAGGAACAGTTAGAATAACAGTAGCACAACAAATAGCATAATAATAATAGTTTTTAACAAATAGTTTTAATACGTATAATATGACAAAAATAACGGAAGAAGAAATTAAAAAGGTTAATGATTTAAAATTAAAAGTTAACCAATTAATTAACACAGTTGGACAAATAGAAATCCAAATTTTTAATCTCCAACGACAAAAAGAAGAATTACAAATGAGTTTGTTAAAAATTCAAGAAGAAGAAGTCACAATAGCTAATGAGCTAGAAAAAAAGTATGGTAAGGGAACAATTTCTTTAGATACTGGTGAGTTTTCTCCTAATAAATAAATTTTTGACAAAAACTCATATATTTATTATCAAAATATAACAATTAAATAACATGGCAGAAACATTAATTTCCCCAGGAGTACTAGCAAGAGAAAATGATCAATCTCAGATAACTTCTCAACCTGTACAAGCTGGTGCAGCGATAATTGGACCTACAGTAAAAGGTCGAGTAAATATTCCTAAGCTTATTACTTCTTATAGTGAGTATCAAGCTAATTTTGGTACTACTTTTGAAAGTGGTTCAACAAACCAAAAGGAAGAATTCACATTTTTAACATCTATATCAGCTTACAATTATTTCCAAAATGGAGGTACTTCTTTAATTGTTACTAGAGTAGCTTCTGGTTCATTTACAGCAGCAACTTCATCAACAATATTTAATGATCAAGAAAGTGGTGATATACCAGATACAACTAATTTATTTGGTTCATATAATGCAGGAACTGGAATTGGTGGTGCTTTAGGAGCAACAGCGGGACAGTTTGATGATGTAGCTACTACAGGTGGTTCATCAACAGGGTTAAAAGTTAATGTAACACTATCATCAGGTAGTGGTCAATTTAGCCAAAGTGCAGATTTAACAGTATCAACTCCACCAGCAGGATTAGTAGCAGACACTTATACAGTAGCTTTAACAAGTGGTTCAGGTGCTGGTACAGGTGCTACAGCTACAGTCGTAGTAGCAGGTGCTACATCAATTACTTCAGTTACAGTAGTAGCAACAGGTTCAGGATATAATGCGGGAGATACATTAATTATAGCATCAGGATCATTAGGTGCTTCAGGAGCTGGTGGTACAGATCCTATTATTACAATCGCAAATGCAGATTTACAAACATTTCCAACAGCTATTGTAGCAAGTGGATCAGCATCAGGATATGCAGTAGGTGATGTAATTACAGTACCTGCAGCAAGTATTGGTAATGCAGATACAGCTTTAACATTTACATTAGTAGATGCTGATATTACAGATGCAAATGCTTTCACATTAGAAACAATTGGTCAAGGTGAAATTATGAATAATGCAGGAACATTAAATTCTCAAGGTGCTATTTCAACTGGTACTACAGATAATTTAAGATGGGAAATTACCTCACCAAATACTTCATCTGGTACATTTAGTTTAATTATTAGACAAGGTAATGATACAACTAGAGCTAAATCAGTACTTGAAAGCTTTAATAATGTATCATTAGATCCTAAATCACCAAATTATATATCAAGAATAGTTGGTGATCAAACAGAAACACTATTAGGATCTGGAACAGCAGAACCATATCTACAAACAACTGGTTCTTATGCAAATGCTTCAAGATACGTAAGAGTAAAATCTGTAAACTTTAAAACACCAGATTACTTAGATAATAGTGGAACTGCAAAATCTCAATTTACAGCTTCAATTCCAATAGCAGGTTCAGGTTCATTTGGAGATGCTCAAGGATCAATATTAACTGGACAAGGAAAATACTATGAAAAAATTGATCAGAATGATACACAAGGATTAGTAGGTGGAAATTATACAGATGCAATTAATTTATTAGCAAATAAAGATGATTATCAATATAATATAATTTCTGTTCCAGGATTATTCCAATCAGGTTATACTTCAACATTAAATACTTTAATTTCAAATACTGAAAATAGAGGTGATAATATTATTACATTAGATCTTGAAGCTTATGACTCATCGATAACAGCGATTACTACAACAGCAGCAAGTTTAGATACTTCATATGCAGCAGCATATTGGCCTTGGTGTATGGTAACTGATCCAGATTCAGGACAAAGAGTTTGGGTTCCAGCTTCAACATTAATCCCAGGTGTTTATGCAGCTAATGATAGAACAGCAGAAGCTTGGTTTGCACCAGCAGGTATAAACAGAGGTGGATTAGGAGTAGTAGTTCAAGCAGAAAGAAAATTAACTCAATCTAATAGAGATGCTTTATATGTAGGTAAAGTAAATCCAATAGCTACATTCCCAGGAAGAGGAGTGGTAGTATTTGGACAGAAAACACTACAAACACAAGCAAGTGCTTTAGACAGAGTAAATGTTAGAAGATTATTAATTGCACTTAAGAACTTCATTTCACAAATTTCAGACAATTTAGTATTTGAACAAAATACAGCTGCAACTAGAAATGTATTCTTAGGACAAGTAAATCCATATTTAGAATCAGTACAACAAAGACAAGGTTTATTTGCCTTTAAAGTACAAATGGATGATTCAAATAATGGACCTGAAGTAATTGATAGAAATGAATTAAGAGGTGCAATATTTATTCAACCAACTAAAACGGCAGAATTTATATACCTAGATTTCAATATTCTACCAACAGGAGCTGAATTTCCTGCATAAGAATTTAAAAACGTAATATTTATAATTGAATAAAAAATTTAAACAAAACATAAAATGGCAGTATTAGACCCAAACGAAATATTTTTCACAGCTTTTGAGCCCAAAGTAGCAAATAGGTTTGTAATGTATGTTGACGGATTTCCAACTTATATAATTAAAGGTGTAAGTGGAATTGGATTTGCACAAGACGAAATTGTACTAAACCATATTAACACTTATAGAAAAGTAAAAGGTAAATTGAGATGGAATGACATCACAATGCAATTATTTGATCCAATTACTCCTTCAGGTGCTCAGGCAGTAATGGAATGGGTTAGATTACATTATGAATCAGTAACAGGTAGAGCTGGATATTCTGATTTCTATAAGAAAGATTTAACAATTGATGTATTAGGACCAGTAGGTGATGTAGTATCAGAATGGATTATAAAAGGTGCATTTATTAAAGATGCTTCATTTGCTGATATGAATTGGGATACTGATGGTGAAGCTCAAAACATTGATTTAACAATCGGAATGGATTACTGCGTATTAAATTTCTAAAAAGAAATTATATATTTTTAAAAATAGCTTGGCTTCGGTCAAGCTTTTTTTTATATTATATATGTATACATGAAATTAAGTTATAACTAAATAAAATTTATATGGCAGATTTTAAATTTCCTACTGAACAAGTAGATTTACCATCAAAAGGATTAGTTTACCCAAAAGACAATCCATTATCTTCAGGTAAGGTTGAAATGAAATACATGACAGCTAAAGAAGAAGATATATTAACCAATCAAAACTATATTAAACAAGGGATTGTAATTGATAAATTACTAAAATCATTAATTGTGTCTAAAATTAACTATGAAGATCTAGTAGTAGGTGATAAAAATGCAATTATGATAGCAGCTAGAGTTTTAGGATATGGGGCTGATTACACTTTTCAATATAAAGGTGAAGAAGTAACAATAGATTTAACTACATTAGAGTCTAGAGAAATAAATGAAAGTGAATTATTGGAAAAACACGTAAATAGATTTGAATTTACATTACCTACAAATGGGACTAGAATAGAATTTAAATTAGCTACTGGTAAAGAAGATAAAGCAATTAGACAAGAAATAAAAGGTTTACAAAAATTAAATAAAAATAGTAATCCAGAATTATCAACACGTCTAAAACACACAATTTTATCAGTTGATGGCCAAGAAGATAAAAAATCAATACGTGAATTTGTAGATAATTACTTTTTAGCAAGAGATTCAAGAGCATTAAGAGAACACATAAAAGCATTCCAACCGGATGTAGATTTAAAGTTTAATTTTGAGAGTAGCGACGGCATACAGGAGGAAGCAACCCTCCCGATGACCGTCAACTTTTTTTGGCCTGACGCCACAGTTTAGAGTATCGTTATTTAAACAAATTAACGAAATAGTCTATTTTGGTGGTGGTGGGTATGACTTTCATACCGTCTATAATATGCCTCTTTGGTTACGTAAATTTACTTTCCAACAAATTAGTGATATTAAAAAGCAAGAGGCTGAAGCCATGAAGGGTAAAATGAAAGGAAAGGGGACTAATATTGATTTAGCAAATCCTGATAAATCAAAAATACCAAAACAAGCATTTAACCCTCCAACCAATAAATCTTTAAAATCAACACCTAACTATGTATCAAAGGCATCAAAAAAATGATGCCTTTCGATATTTATACCAAAATATAGTCAGGTAAAGATGGCACTAAACAACAAAGATTTAGAAAGGGCTAAAAAACTCGTCCAGGAGATTAATGCGGAATACGCAAAAATGGGGAAAGCTATTAGGTTTCCAGAGCCCACTTTTGAAACTTCTATAGCTGACTTAAAACAAATTCAGGATATCTATGATGATATCAACCAATCAATTGAAGAATCTACACAAGCTACTAGAGATTTAGAAGCTGAAACTAAAGAGTTATTTGGAGCAATTGGAGCTGTAAATGACGAAATCCAAAACTATAACTTAGGGTATAAAATGGCTGTTAAAGCAGCTAATAATTTAACTTCATTAACTGGAGATTTAGTTGATATTCAATCGGGTTTAAAAGAAGCTAATTCACGAGACTTAGTAGCTCTTCAAAATAAAGTATTAGCAGAAAAGAAAAATTTAGAATTATCAAAAACTTTATTACAAAATAAGGCAGCCTTAGAAGGATTAAATAAAAAAGAACAAGCTGCTTTAGATAATATACAAGGTGCTTTAAATAGAACTGATGGTTTATATGGCCAAATTACTAAGAATTTAGAAGATGTAGTTGAGGAAGAAATAAAAGTAGAAAAACAAATGGGTCTCATTGGGGCTTCTGCTGATGGTTTGAATAAAGTTTTACCCTCAGGTATAGGTGATAGACTAGGAATTGGAGATGCTCTAAAAGATACTAGAGCAATGGTTAAAGCTAGTGGTGGAAATGTCTCTAAAATGCAGGCAATGAACCATTTAGCTCAGGGTTTAGGTAAAAACCTAATGAAATCTTTAGGACCTTATGCTTTAATAGCATTAGCTATTGATCAGATTGTTAAGGCATTTAAAATGGTTGATCAACAATCAGGTGAAGTTGCTAAAAATTTAGGTATATCTGCAAAAGAAGGACAAGCATTAGTTTTTGAGTCTAATGAAGTAGCTATGGACTTTGATGACATAGCTGTCTCAGGTCAAGATATAGTAAAATCCCAGATGCAACTAAATAAAATATTTGGTACATCTGCTAAATTTGCTGGTGATATAGCAGCTGAATTTGCTTCAGTATCTGAAAGAACTGGATTATCAGAAGGAGCAATGAAAAAATTTGCTGAAGGAGCTATGATAGGTGGTAAAACCATTAAAGACCAACTTATCAGTGCAACAGCAGTAACCCAAGAATTAAATGCCCAAAATAAAGTTTCTTTTAATGCTAAAGATATTCAAGAAGGAATTGGGGAAATGTCTAAAGCCCAACTTTTATCAAATAGAATGAACACTAAAGAAATGGCTAATCAAGTATTTCAACAAAAAATGCTTGGAATTAGTGCTGCACAATTAGAAGGTGTTCAGGGTAGTTTATTAGAATTTGAATCTTCAATAGCAGCTGAAATGGAAGCTGAGTTATTAACAGGTAAACAACTTAATTTAGAAAATGCTAGAGCAGCAGCATTAGCAGGTGATCAAGCTCGACTAGCCCAAGAAATAAGAAAAGAAGTAGGGACAGCAGCTGAATTTGGTGAAATGAATGTTATTCAACAAGAAGCATTAGCTAAAGCATTTGGTATGTCAAGAGAAGACATGGCTGGAATGTTAGTAGAGCAAGAAAAAGTTGCAGCTATGCAAAAAGCATTTGGGGGTGATATTAAAACAGCAAGTGAAGCTCAAGCAGAATTTAATAGATTACAAGCAGCAGGTTTATTAACAGAAGAAAAGAAAAAAGAATTAGCAGAAGCTGGAGTTTTAGCTCAAATGGAGTCTCAAAGTGCTACAGAAAGGTTAGCTGCAGTTACTGAAAAACTTCAAGGTTTATTTGTAATGATATTAGAGCCTTTAATGCCTATTGTTGATTTGTTAATGACAGTACTTGAAGACACATTAAAACCAATGATGCCTATAGTTAAAGGACTTGGTGATTTACTTGGTGGATTACTAGCTCCAATTATGAAAACTTTACTTCAACCTACTATGTTGATAATGGATCTTTTCAAACAAATAGGTGAAATGATTAGTGAAATATTACCTGAAGGAACGGAAATGGGTAGTATATTTAGTAGTATAGGAAGTATTTTAGGTAGTATTATATCTATTGGTTTACTTCCAATGCAAGCCGCAATTAGACTAATAATAGAAAATGTACAAAGTATGATGAGTATATTTGGAGGTTTTATCAAAATATTCCAAGGTGATTTTCAAGAAGGATTTAAAATGATTGCTAGTGGAGCTATTGGATTACTATTAGCACCTTTCCAAGTATTAACTGATTTAGTAATGGGAGCTATTAATTTAATTATTGATGGACTAAATACAATCCCATTAGTAGATATTCCAAATGTTGAATCTCCTGATTTAGCAGGTTTAGTTACTGGAGCAGTTGGTTTAGCAGAAGGAGGAATTATTTCTGCCAAAGCAGGAGGTACACCAGCTATAATTGGTGAAGGTGGTGAAGATGAAGTAGTTATGCCATTAAGTAAATTAGCTGATATGTTACCAAGTATAGCTTCAGTTGCAGATCCTTTAGGTGTTGCAAGTGGAATAGGTTCAGTAGTAGGTGGAATTGGTAGTGCTATTGGAGGATTATTTGGAGGTGGTGAAGAAGAAATAGGTAATGCTGAAATAATATCAGAACTTAAAGCAATAAGATTAGCCATTGAAAAAGGTGGTGATGTGTATATTGATGGTGCTAAAGCAGGTAAGTCAATGGCTTTGGCAACTTCTAAAATAGGTTAATATTTATAATAAAACAATTAAATAATTTAAAATTATGGCAGATTCAATAAGAAAAAAATTTGATACTAATGGTTCACCTTTAGGTTATCCTGTATCACCAGCTGACCCACAACCAGAAGCTAGTGTTAGTGAGATAATGAATTCAGATCTTCATTACAAATATTCAAATCAAGGAGATCCTAGTACACCTAATCAAGCTTATGATAATTTTGGGGCAGCAGCTATTGCTTACACTGTTCCTAGTGTTTCACAATTAGGTGAAGCATCAAGAGCTTATCAAGAACCAGTAAATAGGTTTAGAAATAATACACCTGAAGGAGCAGCATTTTAAATAATAAGGTATGCCTCTAATTAATTTCCAGACAGATTTAAAATCTTTGTCTTTTGGGAGAGATCAACGTGGTGGAGGTGATAGTAAACAACCTTACATTACTAAAGATATTCCTGAAGGGTTAAGTAATGATGATCTTCCAGTAAGGTCAGGCCCTGACTTTATAATTAGAGGAGGGCTAAAATCTGTATCTAATGCAGTAGATGATGTAGCTAGATTAGGGAAGTACATGATAGATGGGGCTTCAGGGATAAAATTTATAGCAAAACAAAACTTATTATCTAGAACATCAGTTAAAACACCAGCATCTTTTGGTATAGGTTATGGCGGTGCTTCTCCTTTTGTCTTTAGTACAAATGAATCAGGTAAAGTAATTAAAGGTGGGGGTAATGTAAATCAAGGTATTTATACTCCTATAAGTACTTTGGCAGCTGCTTTAGGTAATGGATTAGGTGTTCATCCTAATCTTTTTGGTGTGGATCCATTTTCACCTATAAGTGGGGTTGTAGAAGGATCATTATTTGATGGAGATTTAGGAATAAAAACATACACAGCAGCTACAGCTAAGTTTAATGATGAAAATGATGGTGGAAAAAATAATAGATTAGTTATTTTTAATGATAGAGCAATTGAAGTAGGTACTAAAAATGATCAAAATATATATGCTTATAGTGGCGGTCCAGGGTCTATACTAGGAATAGGAAAAACAAATATTAAATTTGCAGACCAAAGAACAGGAGCAGCAAATAGAAAAGGATCAGGAATTTTAAATAAAGCATATCAAGTAGGTTATCAAAGTTATACGGCAAATGTTACTGATGATTTAACTAATTTAGGTTTAACTCCTTTAAGTGTTAATTCTTTAAATGCAACAGATAAATTTTTAACATCTTTGGGTTTAAATCAAACATCAGCATTAGGAAAAATAATGCTTCAAAATTCAGTAGGTGGGGATTATATTTCAACTGTTGGGCAACCATCATATGCAGGTTCAGGTGGAATAAGATTAATTCAAACTAATAATAATGCTGTATTTGGTTATGAGTTTGATACCGGTGATGAATTATTAACTGATCCTAAAGTTTTATATGATGGTGATTTAGTAGGTTTTGGTGGTTTTAGATCTCTTACATATAATTTAAATCAATTACAAGATAAAGAAAACGTAAGTAAAGGAGAACCAATCCTTTATCCTCAAGACTTTAGAAAAGAATTATACACAGGTCCAAATGAAGGAAGTGCAGCAGCTAAAAACGCAGATGGAACAGGAGGTAATCAAAGATCAACAATTTTATCTTTATCACCAGATTACAGAACTAAAAATATAGATAGAAGACTGAATATGGGCCAACCAGGAAAGTCTAATACAGGTACAGAACAAGGATTTATTAAAAATGTTTGGGATTATGGTATTGCTGCTAATGAATTAGAGGCGTTAGATAAAATTACAGCTCAACCTATGTACACTAGTGCGGGTCCTAATACTGAATTAGCTATAAACGATTTAGTTAAGTTTAGAATAGCTGCTATTGACAATGATGCAGCTAATAGACAAGCAGTTTATATGCATTTTAGAGCCCATTTAGATTCATTTAGTGATTCATATAATGCAAGTTGGAATGAAGTTCAATATGTAGGTAGAGGTGACACTTTATATAATTATGGAGGGTTTGGTAGATCAATTAGTTTAGGATTTACTTGTTTTGCTCAATCAAAAGCAGAGTTAATTCCAATGCATAAAAAATTAAATTATTTAGCTTCAACCCTATCACCAGATTATACACAAGCTGGATTTATGAGAGGAAATCTAGTTAGACTAACAGTAGGAGGTTATTTATATGAACAACCAGGATTTATAACCCAGTTAACCTATGATGTTCCAGAAGAAGCTCCTTGGGAAATAGCTATAAATGCTGAAGGTGGAGTTGATTCATCAGTTAAAGAACTCCCACATATGGTTAAAGTAAGCGGGTTTTCGTTCACTCCTATTCATACATTCCTACCACAAAAACCAAATAACGCAAACAACCCAAATAGTAGATATATAGCTATGGCAAATGCACCTAATTCTAGAGGTAATTATGCAGATGTTTATAGAGAGTATAATGCAACAGGTGATGGAGATAATAACAATCAAAATGATATATTAGGAGAATAATGAATAGATACGCTAATATAAAAATATTAAGAAATAAAAATGAATTTGTAGGTACTTTAAATACAGAGTATTATACGGGGGTAACATACCCAGAAGTTCCAGCAAATGAAAATGATATTTGGGTTGAAACTGAGTTTGGAGATAGATTAGATTTATTAGCAAATCAATTTTACAAAGATGTTACATTATATTGGATAATTGCAATAGCTAATCCAAATATTGTAAATATGGGTTCTTTATTTATAACAGAAGGTTCACAAATTAGAATCCCAGTTAATGTACAAGCAATTGTAGACAGTTATAATTTATTAAATCAGTAATGTTATGGCTAATAATTTTTTAGGATTACCATTTGATACTTTTGTAAAAAATCAAATAAATACAAGACAAGCAGCATTAGGACAAAATAGTAACATTGATGAAAAATTCCTTAGGTTTTACAATGCAAAAACCCCATTTTTAAGACTAGCAAGTTCAGTTAATTTAACAAATAAAGGAACAGGTGGTGCTGACTTAGAAAACTCAGTATTAAAAAAATTAATAAATGCTGGGGTTCCATCAGAACTAATATCTGGTGATAAACTAGCTAAAAATTTTATACTACAGGGTGGTGTTGTGTCGGCTACAAATAACTCAGAATTTTCTGGTTTACAAGCAGGTTTAAATGATCCATCAAATTTATTTAGTGGAGCTTATGGATGGGGAGGTGTAGCAGAGAGAGGATATGTACCTATGCCGGGTTTAACTGATGCTAATGTAACTTATTATAATAATGGTGCTTTAAGTAAAACTGTAATTAATGTTAGATGTTTTTCAAAAGCCCAATTCCAATTACTTGATGTATTATATTTAAGACCTGGTTACACATTATTATTAGAATTTGGTTGGAGTCAATATCTTAGTAATGATGGTAATCTAGTATCAATGAATCAATTTTATACTGGACCTATGAGTGCTTTACTTAATGGGGGAGTTAGTCAATACGAATTATACGAAAAAATTAATGCTGAAAGAGAATCACATGACGGAAATTATGATGCTATATATGGTAAAATAACTAAATTTAACTGGCAATTCAACCCAGATGGTAGTTATGATTGTCAACTTGAATTAACATCAGTAGGTGATGTTATAGAGTCTTTAAAAGTTAATATAACGGATCCTAATAAAGATAAAACAAGTGAAGGTGAAGAAGAAGAAGAAGAAAATGAACAACCTCCATTAATTGCTAATAAAGATAAGACAATATTAGATAAAGAATTATTTAACATATATGAATTAGCACAACAATCAAAAGCTGAAGAACCATCACTTTTAGATTATGGTATAAATGCTTTAGTAGATGCAACAGGAAAAAAATTATCCCCTAATTATGAAGGAGCACTTTTATCAGTTCCTGTAGAAGCAACAGATGATGAAGATAATGTTACTCCTCAAGTTTATATGAAATATGGGGCATTAATGGCCTTTATTCAATCTAAATTATTATTATACACACCTACAACAAAAACCCCAGTTGTCTCATTTGATATGGATTTAGAAAATTTAAATGATGATGATAATGTAATATTAACTTTTCCAGGACAATTTTCAGGTGATCCTAGAATATGTTTAATACCTTATTCAAATGCAGCATCACCATCTATAGAAATACCTAGTTATCCTTTAAATGACGTATTAAAACAAACTAGTTATTCATATAAAAATAATATTTATTTAGCAAGATTATCTAATTTAATGGTAAATATTAATTATATAGGAGGAACTTTAAATTCTATGACTACAGATGATGATGGTAATATTAAATTAATTGATTATTTACAAAGTTTAAATAAAGGTATAATTGAAGCTTTAGGTGGGGTTAATAAATTAACCTGTAGGCTATCAGATGATGGTTTAAAAATAAGATTTATAGAAGATATACCTCAAAGATTTACAAACCCTCCACCTAATGGAGAATTTACAAGATTTAATGTGTTTGGAGTTAAACCAGGAGTTGATGGTAGTTTTATTAAAAATATTAATTTAACAGCTGATTTATCTAATGATTTTGCTACTATGATCTCAATAGGAGCTCAAGCTAATTCAAATCAAGTATCAGGAAATGCAACAGCTTTTTCAAATTATAATGCTGGATTAAAAGATAGAATTATACCTGAAAAGGTTTCATCCCCATCAAATAAAGAAACAGGAGGAGAAGAAAAATCTCCACAGGATCAGGCTAAAGAAAATTTTGAAAATCATATTATAGGAGATGGAATTACTTTATTTGAAGGAATATATTCAAATTTAAATTTTGTAAATGAAAATTGTGCATCATTAGTATCACATAATGCTACACATGCTGACTTATTATTAGGTATATTAACAGATGCTACAGCAGAAGAAGCAGCTCAATTAGCATCACCATTCTTTTTACCATTTAATTTAAGTTTAGATATGGATGGTATATCTGGTATTAAATTATTTCAAAAGTTTTTAATAACTGAAGATATTTTACCACCTTCATACCAAGGAGATAGTGTTGATTTACAAGTAACTTCAGTAAATCAAAGTATTAATGCTACTGAATGGATGACTAAATTAGAAACCTTATCAGTTCCAGCAAATAAATCATTAGGTTCTCCAAAAAGACCAGCACAACAAAAATCAGTAGTAACACAACAAAATTACTCAGCTGGTTCATCAAAACCATTACCACCAAGATCAGTATCAGAACCACCAGAGTCTTTAAACCCAGAAGCAATTGAAAGATTTAATGCTATGCAAAATGCTTACAATGCAGTATTTCAAAGGGATGGAGCTGTTAGTGGTATGTGTGCTCAATGGACTTATAATTTAGCAAGAGCATATACTAAATTTTTATCTAATGAACAAGCTGATATAGGAAGTAAATTAGCAGCTGGGGGTAATGCTAATCAAAATAATGAATTTTATAATAATTTAACAAAGTTAGGTTATGTAAAATCAATATCTACTGGTATAACACGTAAAGAATGTATAGATACAGTAGCTACTACAACTTGGGGTTATGGTGATGTAGTAGTTTATTATGCTAATGATAAACCAACAGCAGGAAGTAACTCACATTATGTATATGGACATGCCCAAATTTATGTAGGAAATATTAACTCATCAGGATGGTCAACTTCAACACAGACTAATTATAACACTGATATGGTTTATAAAGGAAGAAAAAGTAATAATTGGGATATTTTAATATTTAGAGCCCCAGAAACAGCATAAAATGTATATACCAAAGAATAGAATACTAACCAACCAATACACTAGTGATAATAAACTAATGGTAAAAGAAACTCAAGAGTTTTATAGGGGATATTACTATAAGACTTTTGAAGGCAAATATTTTACTGGTAAAACTCCTAATGACTTACCTAATGTAGAATTAGTAGAAGTAGAAAATGTTGGTGTAACATATAAACCTGAACAGGTTCAAAATCAAATAGCATATGGAGATTTTCCAACAATATTTGATGAAATTGACACTCCAGGATATGATGAAAGTATGGTTGTAGATTATGCTAAATTACAAGGTATTAATTTATTACAATCAACAAGAAAATTACTCCCAGTACAATCATATCCAACACCTAGTTTAGACGATTATGAATTAGGACAATTTACAAGATATTTTGCAATAAAGGTAAATCAAGATATTTACATAGAATTAAATAAAGAAGTATATGATAAACTTAAAAAACAAGATAAAGAGTATTTATGGGAACTTTATCAATGTTTTAAAATTCAATGGACTATAACAGGTATTGAAGAAGAAGTAAAAAATACTAACAATAATATAGTTCTAATACAAGAAAGAAGAATGGGGAGACAAGGGTTTGGTAGTTTTTTAAAATTTAATTTTACAAAATTTTATTTACCTACTGAATAGTTTGGTTTAACTAATCTATTTTCATACATTATCCAAAAATAAAGTTATGTTTTGGTTAGTTGAATCTGACTCTCAATTAAAAGGGTTTTATAAAATGGGTTATAAAGAAGCGTTTGTGGAAGTAATTCCATATAACAATCGTATTCATCCTACAAAAAATGAAGTTTGTGCAATTTACCTTAGACCGTTATTAGCTACTAAAGGATTTATTATCCCCGTATCACATGGGGAAACATTGTCTATTGATTTAAACAACGTAAAACACGTATTAGACAAATATGATAAACTATATGTGCGCGATAAAAAGGAATTCTTACATTATTTTCCATTAAAAACTCTCTATGACATAACATTAAATTTTCATACGTATATACGCGAATATACCCAAACCCATTCTTACTTTTATAATAAAATGGGTGATAAAAAAGATATAAATAAAATAATACCAATAGTTAAACACTATGAGTATTGTGAAAAATTGTATAATGATTTAAAAGATAAAATATATGAGCCAATCAATGAATTCAACAACACAAAAACTACAGTGGTATTCAACGCCTTGGAGCGAAGTGGAATACGAGTTGATAGAGAAAAATTCGAATCGTACTTTCACCCTATCAATGGAGAATTCACCTACACGCAATACAACTTTAAAACACTTACAGGAAGACCAAGTAATAAATTTAGAGGAGTAAATTATGCCGCACTTAACAAAGACAACGGATCAAGAGAGT
>Ga0160423_10001661_pt1 | contig 18652 bp, 10 predicted proteins | sample CRUFie14St8metaG_FD_108191 | JGI IMG/M metagenome (GOLD analysis project Ga0160423, IMG submission 108191) | Marine microbial communities from the Costa Rica Dome - CRUD Field 142mm St8 metaG | ecosystem: Environmental > Aquatic > Marine > Oceanic > Photic zone | place: Costa Rica: the Eastern... | reverse complement strand
TTATAGTTTTTTTGAAAAGATTGGGTATTTATATTTTCATGAATAAAACTTGTATCGCTGAGATTTAAGGAGGTGTAAATTAGATTTGGTACTCCTCCATTAATCTCATAAATCTTGTAAAAAAGTTCACCCAGGGAATAAAGGCTGTCTAAATCTTTTGGGTTTTTCCATTTAATGAGAATTTTACCAGATGCAGAATCAGTAATGTTTACATCAACATGAGTAGGAATTGGACTTATTTCTACAGTTTGTGCACAAAACTCTTTGCTCGCAATGCTTTCAGAACCATCAGGAAATATAGCTACAACTCTGTAGCAATAGATGTTTCCCTCTATTGCCGATTCATCAAAATAGAAGCTATTGTCTCTACCTTCAGAACTTCCAATTAATGTATATCCTGTATAAGAGGGTATTCCAATTTCACATGAATCAGGAATCCAGTTTAAAGGGTCACTTTTTCGATAAATTTTATACCCAACTACCTCTTCGCAAATACTTCTTGTCCAGGACACGTCAATTCCATTGGTTTTCGCCTGAGCAAATACATTTTGGACTTTTGGGCCAATAACTTTTATGTTTAAGGTATGTAAATCTATTAGTTGAACTTCAGCATCATTGTCTTGTGCTTTGAAAAAAATTTGATACGGACTGTTTCTTACATGAGCGCACCCTGTATTCCATGAAAATTCACCCGTTACACTGTCCTCTCCGAGAACTTCAGAAAAAACGGCTAAATCACCCAATACTTCTGAGAGGGGGCCTCCACTTGCCGTAAGCGTAATGGTTTGATCAGTGTCATTATCGGTCGCAATAACTTTAAAATTCAATGGCGTTCCTGCCTCAACACATAGATCTTCTATATGGGTGATTTCTGGAGGATTGTTTTCGCACTCTTTAACGCTTACCTGCATATCTCTAATCATGCTTCCAATTAAAAATCCATCCCTATACTCTTGAATTAATATTGCTAAGTTATATTCTCCTTGATTTGTAGGTTTGTCCCATGTTAAGGTCCCAGTTTGATTATTTATTGAAACACCTTCTGGAAAGGTGTATCCAGGAACGGGTTCTCCACCTAATCCACTTGCTTCAATTATTGAAAAGACTAAACTGTCTCCGTCTTCATCAAAAGCTGAAGGGTTGTGCTGAAAAACAGCATCAACACATGCTTCCTCAATAGGGGGGTTAAGCAGCACTGGAGAGTTGTTATTTCCTAGGAAAGGGTTTATGATGATTTGAGACTCAATGTAAAAAGGGACATTTACACTGTTGGGAATATTAGTTATTTCAGCGTTTCTATTAGGGTCTTCAAGATAAACGGTATAAGCACCTGGACCAGGAAAGGTGTGTGTACTCTTGTATTCGTTCTTGTTGATGTCAAATGCAATGAATTCTGGAAAGCCTTCTGATCGCTTAAGCGAATCAATTGATCCGTCTCCCCAATTAATATCAATTACAGGACGATCCGCATCGGTTTCGATTCGTGTATAGGTAATGAGTGTAATTTCATATTGATTGACTCCGATTTGTTTAAATGATATTTCACCTGCTCTATTGTGTGTAGCCAAAGACACAAAAGAAATAAAATATAAGACTATGAAATATCCAAACTTCATTCAATGGAACAAATAAAAGGGTTGATTTTAATTACATTTCTAAGTTATGTATTTCAAATGAAGCTTTTTCGGAATAGTTTGGTAAATTACCTTAAAAAAATATTTCATGGAATTGGTTTTGAAAAAGGAAGCTGGTCAAAGTGGTCATCAAATTATTATTGTCGACTCAAAAAAAGAGTTGAAGAATAAACTCAACGCTAAAGAATATAAAGTAGCTAATGCTCAGTTAAAAAAGGATTCTCTTGTAGATATTTCAGCATTCAATGAGCAGAAATTTGTAGTTCTGTTGAATGGTAAGAATCAAGAAAAAAACAGAAAGCTGGGTGCTGAATTCATGGATAGGGCTTCGGAAAATATAGCTTTAATCGATTATTCAAACAATTCCAAAGATATAATTTCTTTTTTAGAAGGTATGATGTTGAAAGAGTATGCCTTCAATAAATACAAAACAAAAGTAGACGTTAAAAAGATACGAGTTGTTTTAAATTCATCGAATGTTTCAATGGAAAATATTCAAGAACTAAAAAGTTTAGTAAGCGGTGTTTTTCAGGCTAGGGATTGGGTTAATGAACCTGTAAATAAATTAACAACAAGTCAATATGTAAAGGAGATAAAATCCTTAAAAAATATTGGTGTTTCTGTTGAAGTGTTTCGAAAATCAAAACTTGAAGCACTGAACATGGGGGGGATTCTTGGGGTGAATCAAGGAAGCCACGACGAAGCTGTTTTGGTGAAAAGTGAGTGGAAGCCCAAAAAACCAAAGAACCAAAAACCAATTGTTTTGGTTGGAAAAGGTGTGCTTTTCGATACGGGAGGTATCAATATTAAAACTGGAAATTTCATGAACGACATGAAAGCAGATATGGGTGGGGCATCATCTGTTTTAGGATGTTTAAAACTAATTGCGTTACAAAAATTCCCGATTCATGTTATTGTTCTAACTCCAATTACTGAGAATAGAATTAATGGAAGGGAATTGGTTCCTGGTGATGTCATCAAAATGCACAGTGGAAAAACAGTTGAGGTTTTAAATACGGATGCTGAAGGTAGATTAATATTAGCCGATGCGTTAACCTTTGCAAAAAAATTTAACCCTTTATTAGTAATCGATGCCGCTACATTAACGGGTTCTGCTTATCGGATAACCGCGAGTCATGGAGCTATTATAATGGGTACAGACTATAAAAATATTAAAGCCTTAAAAAAGGCGGGAGAAGAGGTGTATGAGCGGTTGATTGAATTGCCAATGTGGGAAGAGTTTGAGGAAACGTTAAACAGTAGTGTTGCCGATATCAACAATTTAGGAAGTAGTGAAGGGCAAGCAACATGTGCAGGATTTTTTCTGAGAAATTTTATTGATTATCCTTGGATACATTTGGATATCGCCGGTTCTGCCTACAGAAATTCAGAGAGCTCTTATTTGCCAAAAGGAGGAACAGGTTTTGGAGTAAGGTTGTTGTATCAATTTTTTAAGAATAAATTTGCAGTTTGATAAAAAAATATGGGTGAAAAAAGAGAGAAAATAAAAGTTGGTATAACTCATGGAGATGCAAATGGCATTGGTTATGAAGTCATTTTAAAAGCGTTCAGCGATAGTAAAATGTTGGATTTATGTACGCCAATAGTTTACGGGTCTAAAAAATACAGTGCGGCGCATAAGTCTAGATTAAAATTGGAAAACTTCCCTTTTTTCATAATTGAAAATTTGGAAGGTGCCAAAAGAAACAAAGTTAATTTGATGGATTGTTGTGATGATCAAGATGAATTAACTATCGGTGAGCCAACAGATTCCTCGGGTAAAGCAGCTTATCAGTCTTTGAACGCGGCTGTAGAGGATTTGTTAAAAGGTAAGATTGATTGTGTTGTTACGGCGCCCATTAACAAAAAAAACATTCAGCAAGAAGAATTCAACTTTCCAGGCCACACAGAGTTTCTAGGTCAGAAAGATGGTGGTAAAAAAGGGTTGATGTTTATGATTTCCGATAAATTAAAAGTGGGGGTAGTTACCGGTCATGTTCCTTTGAAAGATGTTGCGAGTGAGATATCAGTTGAAAAAATTCAGCATAAATTGAAAGTGATGAATGACTCTCTAAAAAGAGACTTTAATATCCGAAAACCCAAAATAGCTGTTTTAGGTTTAAACCCTCATGCGGGAGATAACGGTTTGTTGGGTAGTGAAGAGCAGGATGTCATTATCAGTGCAATTCAAAATTCATGCAGTGAAAATATAATTGCACACGGTCCTTTTCCAGCAGACGGCTTTTTTGGGTCAACTCAACATGCAAATTATGATGCAGTTTTGGCTATGTATCATGATCAAGGATTAATTCCTTTCAAGGCATTAAGTTTTGGGGAAGGTGTCAACTTTACAGCGGGATTAAATTTCGTTCGAACATCACCTGATCACGGAACAGGTTATGATATTGCGGGAGAAAATAAAGCAGACTGTTCATCAATGCGAAAAGCAATTTATGCAGCAATTGAAATATGCAAGAATAGACACTTAAACGACAAGCTTAAAAAGAATACTTTGCGCACTGAGGATGTAAATGAAAATCGGTCTCGAAACTTCTCAGAACGCAGAAATAATAGAGATGAGGGAAAACCTCACAATAAGTCTGCTCCAAATGTCTCGGAATAAATTAGCAAATACCTGTTTTTATAAAATTTTATTTAGTAAATTTGCAGGCTCTCATTTTTTGACACATGGAATTTGATCAGTTTTTAATCGGTTTCGAAGGCTTTAAATTGGGAGTGCATGACTTTAGATTTTTAGTCGATAATACGTTCTTTAAAAGCTTCGAATACTCTGAAATTCAAGAGGGTAGAGTGGTTGTTGATGCTGTTTTTATTAAGTCTGAAAGGCTTATGGAAATGAACTTGGATTTCAATGGAGAAGTGATTCTTCTTTGTGATTTATGTGGAGAAGACCTTGTTCAAACAATTGATTTTAAGGAGTCTGTTGTTATTAAAACGGGAACTCAGCAAGATGAAGATGAAGGAATAATCATTCTCGAAAGAGGAGAAACGGAAATTGATATAAGTCACTACTTATATGAAAGTATTAGTTTGAGTTTACCCACGAAAAGAGTACACGAGCAAGTTGAAGGAGAACCTAAATGCAATGAAGCATTAATGGCTAAAATCAACGGTAAAGTCGATGATAATAATAATGATGACAAAATTGACCCTAGATGGGCAGCTTTGAAAAATTTAAAATAAGAATATAATTAAACCATATAAAAATGGCACATCCTAAACGAAAGATTAGTAAAACGAGAAGAGACAAAAGAAGGACTCATTACAAAGCATCTGCTCCACAGATTGCTGAATGTCCAACTACTGGAGAGTCTCATTTATATCATAGAGCTCATTGGCACGAGGGAAAACTTTACTACAAAGGTAAAGTTGTGATGGAAAAAACATCATCTTTATAGTTTGGTAACGGAATTTTGTAGTTTTATCACAATAAAACTATAAATAGGTAAATGAGAATTGGTATAGATATAATGGGTGGTGATTTTGCACCCCAAACTACTACCGAAGGTGCTATCTTGGCACAAAAGGAACTGTCTAATGTAGAATTGGTTCTTATTGGTGATGAATCCTTAATATCTTCTGTTTTAGAAGGTAAAGGTGCCGATAAGAGAAATTTTTCTATTGTTCATACCACAGATGCGATTGGTATGGGAGAGCATCCTATAAAAGCATTCAAACAGAAACCTGAATCATCTATTGGTGTAGGTTTTCATCTTTTATCAAATGGCGAAATTCAGGGATTTGCCGGTGCAGGAAATACTGGTGCAATGATGATTGGATCAATGTACTCGGTTAAATCCATTCCTGGTATAATTCGTCCTTGTATTACTTCTGTACTTCCTAAGGAGAATGGAGGGGTAAACCTTATTTTGGATGTAGGTGTTAACGCAGATTGTAAACCAGATGTTCTGTATCAATTTGGTGTGGTTGGGAGTGTTTATGCCCAGAGTGTTTTTGGTATCGACAATCCAAGAGTGGGGCTTTTAAACATTGGTGAAGAGCCTGAAAAAGGTAATTTATTGAGTCAGGCTTCGAACAATTTAATGAGTGATTCAAAAGATTTTAATTTCATCGGTAATATTGAAGGTAGAGATTTATTTGACGACAAGTGCGATGTGATTGTTTGTGATGGTTTTACAGGGAATGTAGTTCTTAAGGAGGCGGAAGCTTTTTATTATTTGATGAAAAAACGTGGCATGCTAGATGATTATTTTAGCAAGTTTAACTATGAGATATATGGAGGAAGTCCTATCTTGGGAATTAATTCTAATGTTGTAGTTGGTCATGGTATATCAAACGACGAGGCAATTAAGAATATGATTAAGTTAACCGCAGAATGTGTTGAAGCAGATCTGTCTAAAAAAATAAAAGAAGCTTTTAAGTAATGAGTGCTATAAATGCTGCAATAACTTGTGTTGGAGGTTACGTGCCAGACTACGTAATGACAAACAAAGAATTAGAAAAAATTGTTGATACAACTGATGAGTGGATTACCACTAGAACCGGAATTAAAGAAAGAAGAATTTTAAAAGGAGAGGGGAAGGCAACATCAGACATGGGAGCTGAAGTTGTAAAGCAGATTTGTCAAAAAAGAGGGATTTCGCCTGAAGAAATAGATTTAATATTAGTTGCAACAGTTACACCTGACATGCCCTTTCCTTCAACATCAAATCTTATAAGTGATAAAGTGGGTGCCTCGAATGCTTGGGGATATGATCTAAGCGCTGCTTGCTCTGGATTTTTATATGCTTTAGTTACTGGTCAAAGATTTGTTGAAAGTGGTGCCTATAAAAAAGTGATTGTTGTAGGAGCAGATAAAATGTCGAGCATTATAAATTATGATGATCGAACAACTTGTATTATTTTTGGTGATGGTGCAGGAGGAGTTTTGTTAGAACCAACTGAAGAGAACGTCGGAGTGATGGATTCTGTTTTAAAAAGTGACGGTTCTGGAAAAGAATATTTAAACATCAAAGCAGGAGGATCATACAAACCTTCCAGCTATGAAACTATAGATAACAAAGAACATTTTGTATACCAAGAAGGGCGATCAGTGTTCAAGTTTGCGGTTACAAATATGGCTGATGTAGCGGCTGAGGTAATGGAAAGGAACAATTTACAAAGTAGTGATGTAGATTGGTTAGTTCCGCATCAAGCAAATTTAAGAATTATTGATGCGACTAGAGAAAGAGCAGGATTACCAGAGGAAAAAGTTATGATCAACATTCAAAAGTATGGCAATACAACGGCTGGAACTTTGCCACTTTGCTTGTGGGATTGGGAAAAGAAATTAAAAAAAGGTGATAATTTATTATTGGCTGCTTTTGGTGGTGGATTTACATGGGGATCCGTTTATCTAAAGTGGGCATACAACGCATAAAAATTTTAAGAACGAAAACTCTTTTATTATGAAAGCGACAGAAATTCAAGACTTGATTAAATTCGTTTCTAAGTCAGGTGTTAGTGAGGTTAATTTAGAGACAAAAGATGTAAAATTAACTATAAAAAATGATGCGGTTAAGCGTAAAAAAACAGGCCCTATTGAGCCTCAAATTTTACAAATGCCTGTACCACAGGTTGTTCAGCAGCCGGTTTCGGCAGCTCCAATTGCAGTTCCTGCACCTGTTGCAGCAGCGCCTGCTCCTGTAGTTCCTGAACCAGTTCCCGCTTCTAATTCATCTAATGCAGAACCTGCTTCAGAACCTGCTGAAGATACATCCAAATATGTAGAAATTAAATCTCCCATGATTGGAACGTTTTATCGTCGTCCTTCACCCGATAAACCAAATTTTGTAGAAGTCGGTACAGAGGTAAAGAAAGGAGATGTAATTTGCATTATTGAGGCGATGAAGTTATTCAATGAAATTGAGGCTGAAATTACAGGTAAAGTTGTAAAAACGCCAGTTGATGACTCAACTCCAGTTGAATACGATCAGCCATTATTTGTTATTGATCCAAGTTAAATTAACTGTGGATTTTATTTCGCCCTTATTTTACTAATGGGTTAAACTAAATTATTATGTTTAAAAAAATATTAATTGCCAATCGTGGAGAAATCGCTTTACGCGTGATTCGTACATGTAAGGAGATGGGTATAAAAACGGTTGCAGTATATTCTACTGCGGATAAAGACAGTTTACATGTAAGGTTTGCTGATGAAGCTATATGTATTGGACCAGCTCCATCCAATGAATCATATCTTGATATTCCAAGAATTATTTCAGCTGCAGAAATTACAAATGCAGATGCTGTTCACCCTGGATACGGTTTTCTTTCTGAGAATTCCAAGTTCTCAAGAATATGTACCGAAAATGGTATTAAATTCATTGGTGCAACGCCTGAACAGATTGATGGCATGGGAAACAAAGCCCAAGCCAAATCTACTATGGAAGCTGCAGGTGTACCATGTGTTCCTGGATCAAAAGGTTTAGTTAAAACCACTGCGGAAGCAAAAAAAATTGCTAAGAAAATAGGTTATCCAGTTATGATAAAAGCCTCTGCTGGTGGTGGAGGTAAGGGCATGCGATTTATACCATCAGAGGATGAATTGGAAGAGTTGATGGATAGTGCAAAACGAGAGTCGGCAGCATGTTTTGGTAATGACGATATGTATATGGAGAAATTCATAGAGGAGCCTCGTCACATCGAAATTCAAATTATCGGTGATCAAACAGGTAATGCTTGTCATCTTTCTGAAAGAGATTGTTCTACACAAAGACGTCACCAAAAACTAGTTGAGGAGGTTCCTTCACCCTTTATGACAAAAAAATTAAGGGATGAAATGGGTCAAGCGGCAATTAAGGCAGCAAAGGCCGTAAAATATGAAGGCGCTGGTACAGTTGAGTTTTTAGTAGACAAGCATAGAAAATTCTACTTCATGGAAATGAATACGCGTATTCAAGTTGAGCACTGTGTAACAGAAGAGGTAGTTGGTTTCGATTTAATAAGAGAGCAAATTAAGGTAGCTGCAGGATATAAAATATCAGGCAAAAATTATACACCTCAGTTGCACGCCATTGAGTGTAGAATTAATGCAGAAGATCCAATGAATGGATTTAGACCTTCTCCGGGTAAAATTAATGAATTACATACTCCGGGCGGTCACGGAATACGGCTAGATACTCATGTGTATTCAGGATATGCTATTCCACCAAATTATGACTCAATGATTGCCAAATTAATTTCTGTAGCACAAACCAGAGATGAAGCTATAGCAAAAATGAAACGTGCTTTGGATGAGTTTATAATAGAAGGAATAAAAACAACCATTCCTTTCCATATTAAGTTAATGGAAAATGAAACTTTCATAAATGGCGGGGTAACTACAAAGTTCCTCGAGGAGGTTGAGTTTGATTACTCGGATATGAAATAAGATCATTCAAATTAAAAATTAAAAAAAGAGAGCCTTACAGATGCTCTCTTTTTTTGTTTTAAATCTTTTTTTATTCAAAAAGTAATCATAATGTAAACCGAATACTCACACCTCCTTTACTTGTTGAGCTTGGAAAAGAATTGACAATATAAGGGCTATTAATGGTTTGATCGTAAAACGCCCGTGCAGTTACCTTATCACTTATTTTGTAGTCTCCAGAAAGTTTTATTGCAGTAATTAAACCTCCATTCGTTGTTTGTTCAACACCATCAACTGCAAGCATTGTTATTCTTGTACTTTTTACCGAAACATCTAATCTTAAATTAAGATCGGATTGAAGCCTTCTTCCTTTTATTTCCACATTCGGAATTATTAAATCTTTTATCGTGTACCCTCCTCCTATAATAAAATCCCACGTACTGTTTTCAATTACTTGAGGAGTTCCTACAATTAAGTTAATAGTTCTTGCTTTCTTAACCTCCATTTTAGCGAGGATAGAATTGTGGAACTTCATATCTACTTTAGCTAAAGGGCTGAATGTTTCTTTAATGGAAACATCAACGTTGTAAAAATCAATATTCGTTTCAAAGTCACCTATTTCAGTTGTTTCTCCAGTTCCATCAAATTTAAGGTTGTTTTGAACTCCATTAATACTCAGTGTGCTTTTGTAGGCATGTCCAAGCGAAATAGAGCGAAAATATTTTTTAACAATAGGTAATTTTTTCAACCCATTGTAATTAAATCGCCAATCTGGAATGGGAATGGAGGGAAAGAATCCTTTCGTTGATCCAGGTGTTTGGGTACTATTGATTTTTATATTTTGTGGATTTTGTCCTCGATATGCAGAGAGGAACGCATACAACAAAACTTCATGATGCTCTGCACTGTAACCTTCCGGAAAGGATGTTGTAGGATCAAATTGGCCATTCCAATATGGGTTTTTTGCAGCCAGTCTTTTAGCAATAATAAATCTATTGTTTAGCATTTGTTTGTAGGCAGCGGATCCCTGATTTGTTCGTGTTTTTGTAAATGAGGTTTTAAAGGTGTTGGTAGAGATGGAAAACGCTTGTGTTTTAACACGAGTATCCTCTCGATATTTTTTTACTACCGTTGAATCTATTTGATAAAAATAATTGTCATTAGTAGTTAATGATCGAGTTCCAGATAAATTAATTTTAAAGCGTTTCCACGGTTCAAGAGTCGCTCTTGTATTTAAGTTTTGTCGATTTGTTTTTGCTACTTGTTGTGTGATTAAGTTGGTGTTCTCATTGAACCAATTATTTTGAATACCATCCGTTAGGATGTCTTTTTGGCTTCCAAGAATAAATTGATATCCTGGCGCAAAAAGTTTGTTAACATCCATTCCCATTACGCCACTTTCTCCCATAAATCCCGGTAGAAATGTTCCATTATTTTCACTGTAATTGACGGACAGATTTCTTAGCATCATAATTGTTCGCACACCTTTATTTATGATGTCTTTTGGCGTAATGGTTATTTTGGGTTTGACAACTTGAGTGCTGTCTTTTGGATTTTTTTTGGCTACAGGTCTTTTTTTCTTTCCTCTATTTACCTTTTTAAGATATTTTGATTTGTTGTACAAGTTTACAAAATTGAGTTGCCCATTTATTTGGCGAGTATTGTTGTTGGAAATACTGTGGCCGATAGAATCTACAAAAGCTGGGTTGGTAGCTTGCCAATCATATTTTCCAGTATATTTAGCATTTGCGGTTATCCAACTTGTCCATGGGAATTTGTTAATTGGAATTCTGTAATTTGCACTTACATTTTGTGAAAACATTGTATTTCTTCCAAAGTCTTTTAGGTTGGTAAGGACTGAATCTTTTTTCTCTTGGTCATTAATTCTACCCTCTGGTTCGTCTATTATAGCTTGATTACTCGAGTTGTAATTGAGTTTTAACGTTTTGGTCAGATCCCATTTAACCGTATAGTCTCGATTGAAGTACCAATTTTTATTATAGGTGGGTTCAATAAGTAAATTCGCGGTTGATACGTTTCTAATTTCTCGTTCACTGAACATTCTGTTCATATTTGTTTTAACGCCTATTTGTTGAGGCATGTATTGAAAGTTGAAATCTCGATAGAGCGCTAGGTATTTTGAACGTTTTAGTTTTGCCACATTTTTGCGGTAATTTATTTTATCTTTTTTTACTTGTTTTATTTCTTTTTGAAGTGTTTTGATTTCATCACCATAAGTACTTGCAAAATTCCTTAATGATTTTAGTGAGTCATCAAGAGATTTTTCTTTCCTTGCTAATTTTGCGAGGTGTTTTTTTTCAATGTTTTTTATGATGGGTGTTTTCTTAAAAGGCTGAATTGATTTTGGTCGATTGTTATAGTTATAGTTTAATCCACCTCTATAGGTTTGGACCACATCAATTGCAGTATTTACATCTTTTTTCTCGTTTTCATTGTAAGCGAACGTTGCATCAAAATTTGAAATATCATAAATACGCCTTTTTTTGGTTCCTTTTCGTAGTTTTTTCACATTGGAAAAGTTAATGCTTTTACTCGTTTGTTTATCTGGGGTGACATCCAGCAAATAGGTCTTGTATGGACTACTTTTTAGATCTTTTATTTTAATATCTGTATCCAGCGGATTGTATTTCTTATCTTTTCTAATTTGATTATAACTCATGTAAACGGGCAAGGATAGGCCTACTTTTTCAGGTAGGAATTTTCCTATTTGAAAATTACCTGTAGCGTCAATATTTCTTACAGTTTCTCTCGACCGATCACTTACTTTCTGATCTATTGCTCCCCAACCCGGTGTGCTGTAACCTCCGGAAAGAGAAATGTTACCAAGATCTGCTAGTTTCATATTAACACTGGCCGTGGACGCCCATCCTCCTTGCTGATCAAATTCTGATAGCCTGAGTTCATTAACCCATATTTCAGCGCATCTAGTTTCTAATCCTATGGTGTCATTGTTACGCACACCAATCATTAATGAGGTGATGTTTGCCATACTTGGAGATCCTTTTACAATGGCAATGTTTTTACCATCTAACCTGGAGTATCTTTCGGTAACTGGAATGTTGAGTTCATTTCTTCTTGCTTTTAGATTGGCGAATACCTCTTCATAATTGAAATCCATTCGGTTGTCAGCGTCCCAAATGGCCTCTCTTTTTTGGTCATCTCCAACAGGCAAAGTTGTAGGATCTGTGAAAACAAGAGGTATTTCATATTCATAGTAATTTTCTGTATAATCGGATCCCATTCTTAAAAAGACGGACATATTCATATCGTCCAAATCAATTTGAGTATTGTTTGCTTGTTCAGCATGAATATCCATTTGAATTTTTTTGTACGAGAGAAGATCTAAGTTTACGGCTTTATACATTCCTCGAGCATCTCCTGCATCAAGATCACAAACTTGAATTTGCATAGCTTGTTCATTTTCTTGAGCCTGCGAACCTAAGTTGAATTGACGTTGTGTATTTGGAGGAAGAACATAAGGAATAGGAGATTTTTTGGAGTCTTCTTCTAGATTAACAGCACCAACGTTAAAAATTGGAGTCGTTGATGGTGAAGAATTTTCTCTTGATAAATCTTCCTCATATTTTCGCCAATCCGAACGAATTAAATCCAGTGATCCAAATCGTAAAACAACAGGGTCTCTCCAACCTTTAAGGGCTAATCGTATGAACCGTATGGATTGAAAACCTTCAATATTACCAATGACATTGTCGGGTGATTTAACCGGTATTCTAAAATTATACCAATATACTTTTTTTCCTGATCCAGAAACCGTCACTGGAACTTTTTGAAAAAGATAATTGGTTCCGATATCATCACTGTTTAAATCGTTTGGACGCATTGATATTTTGTATTCATAATAGCTTTCGCCTTCACTAAGGGTGTTGTCTCGGTTTAGGTCTTCAATATCTGGGAGAGTAGTTGCTGTACTTACATAGCTTAGACCAGTTTGCTCCTGAGTAGGCGAGTTGCCGTCTGTTCCATTAAAATTTTTGTAACGCTCTATAACATTCGAGCTTGCATTATCAAGATCTTCCCCTCTGAAATATTGGTAGTTATCTGCACCTGGATCTTGTCCAATAGTTCCCGGTGCATTTTGTACTCCACCAAAATAGTTTAGATAATCCTTGTAGAGCAAAATTTCATCTCTATCGCCCATGCCATCAAAACCTACATCTTGTAATTCTCTTGATGCTACATCATTGTCAAATGCGTTTACTAAATTAATTTTATTGGAGACAAACCCCCAAGATGTGGTATCAACATCTATTTCAGAATCGTTAGGGGTAGGCAATCCGTTTTCAAACGATTTCCGTCCGTCACGCAAAATGTCTTCTGAAATATTACCAATATGCACGTACAGATCACCACCCTCCAGTGATCCTCCAAATGCATCAATATCATCAGCTGATGTTGCATCAACAGGAAATGGATCCATTACCCAAAATTCAATGAATTCAATGTTTTGACTGGCAAAATCAACGTAATCTATTTTTCGCATGATACCACCCCATCGTGATGAAGGCTCAATAAGGTTTCCTGTTGTTTTATCGATACCTCTTGATAACCCGGGAGCTCCTGTGGTGTCATAATTGTATGGTCCTCTTTCTTCTGGGAAGAAGGCTAAATCCAATGTTTGTAGTGTTGGGGGTTCTCCAACTGCTAAACTTTTTTGTGGGTAAATTTCACTTTGTAATACAATTCTCTGATACAGGTTTTCTTGTATGGCCTTGTTCCCCTTAATGTGACTGGGTGTATTGATACCATCTTTACTTCCAAATAAGGGGTCAATATTGTACCATGCTAATTTTGAGCGGTTAAATCCATAGGTCAAATCGTTAATTAAATCCCCTTCTGGCCATTCTGGGTTTCCTTGAGGGGTGGAGGCAAGTGTCCATATTATTCTGTTTCTTATATCAATCGCTGTTTGACCAGCTTCAAAATCGTCAATAAACGAAACTGCTTGACCATTGTTTTCAATTGCATTCGGTGAACCAGGTATTAATTGAGCAAACTCACCTTTGACTTCCACAAATGATTTTGCTTTTGTATTGAACAATAGTTTGTCTACTAATTTGGTTAGCATTTTTGATTCAGTTTTGTAGTCGGTATTTACCCCCCACATTGTATTTCGTATGGGTTCCTCTCCTTGATTTACTTTTTGAGTAAGGGGTCTTTCGGTTAGGTTAATGAAGGTACCTCCAATGTGAAAGTCTTTGTTTACCTCATATTCTAAATTAGTCCCAAACAATGTTTTACTCATGATGCTGAACATAGAATTGCTTTCAACATTAACTCGTATGGGTGTACTGGAATTTAGTATTGATTCATTTAAGATGGTAACCTGTCCCATATTATAATCTACTCTAAAATCGATACCTTCAACTAAATTTCTACCCCCAGCAGTTACTGTAACAGCACCTCTTGGTATACTAAATGAGTTTAAATTAATGACATTGCTTTTTGAAGAGTATCGAGCATATATTCTGAATCTGTTTTGGGTAGGAAATTCATTTTTTGCTCGAAATTTACTTACATCGTATAGGGAGTCGAATGCAAAGGTGTCGGCAATAGCATCATTGTTAATTTCCACTCTAAGCTTGTTTCCAAAAGGTTCCAGTACAGGAAAATAAATTTTACCGTTTTGAAGTCGTATAGTTTGTCCTTCAATAATGTCATATTTTCCATCTGGCCTAAGATTTTGAAGGTTGTCAAGCCGATCTAAATCCATAATTTCTAACCAACGCTTATTGTTTACATTTTCGTTTGCACCGTCAGCATTTAGAAAATTAATATCATTATTTGAAGATGGATCTCTATATCGAATATCAATCTCTAAAGTACTAGCGTCAACTCCATAAGTTCCTAATGAATAGACGTTTTTCATCATTAACTCCCACAAAGGAACATTGGTGTTGTTTACTTGTGTTGATTTTAGCATTTTTAGGAAAATAGCCGACTGTACATCGGTTACTTCACTAGAAAATTCTCCTACTTGGTATACATCTTCGGAACCCCGAACAGAATATTGATAGGCAACAGCTAATACTTCGTCGTCTTCCATTTTTCGATTTAGGGAGATGTAACCCAATTGAGGGTGAAAAAAGTATTCGGATTCTGTCAATCTTCGTGCATTCTCAATTTTATTGAAATGTATCCCAGCTGTATAATTATAGGTTCCACCAATTAATTCACCAGATGCAGAAGTGTATTGTCGAATATTCGGGTCATTATTAATTTTATCGTATAAGTTGTTGCTTGAATTGTCTGGAAAAACCTGAGCACCTGTTAATGTGTTGTCGTATGGACTGTTTTCTGCTAAATCCATGAATCCAATAACATTTCTTGCACCTGCATTGGCACTAATTCCGACATTGGTTACCCAAACTTCAATTTTCGTTATACTAATTGCAGAGTTGACAATAGGTGGGTTCGACAAACCTTGATTGTAGTTGTCGGCAAAATATTGTGCTAAAAAGAAATGCCTATTGTCCTCATAATCGTCGGCTTGAATATATACTTCTTTTGTTTGAACACCACCACTTAACTCAATGGTTTTTGACTCTGATTTTTGCTGAGATAAAACGGTTTGAACACTCAGTTTTCCGAATTGCATTTCTGTTTTAACACCAAACAGACTTTGGCTTCCTTGAATTAGGGTTGAATTAAGTGGCATGGTGACATTACCCAATTCAATGTTTTTTAAAATTTCATCTTCCTTTCCTTGATACTGGAGTTTCATTTGATTTTCAAAGTCAAAGGAAGCTTCTGTATTGTAACTTGTTCCCAGCTCAAGTTTGTCTCCAATTTTACCGGTTACATTTAGCTGTATTTTTTCATCAAAGTCAAAACTTGTTACCCGTTGACTTTCAACCCGAATAACTGGATTTTCCGTTTTTGTAGAGGTAACTCCAAAAATCAACTCTGCAGAACCTTGTGGTTTAATTTCAATTTTATCGTTTCCGAAAATAGATGTAATAGCGCTTCCTCCTGGAATAATTCCTCCAATAACGTCACTACCAGAGGAGGTTCCTGCATTTTCTTGTTGCTTCTGTTTCCAATAATCTTTTTCAGCGTCTTTATATCGATTTTTCCAAAAATCATTAAAGTCTTGCTCGTCACTCGCTCGATATTCTTGATTGCCTACTTTCTCTTGAACTTTATAGGTGTTGGTAACGGGATCATAGACAACTTCATACTCTACATTACTAGGATCCTTAAGATCAAATGGTTTTTTATCTTCATCATGTAAGTTGAAGGGGATGCTAAGGGAGTCTACGGATTGGACTTGTGCATAGGTCTGCACCCAGCAAATCATAAAAACGAATGAGAGTATACAGTGTGTTATGTTTTTATAAAACTTCAATCTAAAGATTTTTCAACGCTTCTTTAATTAGATTTTCTACATCTAAGTCTGGTTGAGCCTTTAGTACCTTATTTAAAACTTTTTCCACCGAATTTTTGATGAAACCAAGTGCCAATAATGCTGATAACGCTTCATCTCGATTTGTATTGTTAGCGAAGGTTAAAATATTTTGTTCTATACTGTCAATTTTGCCGAGTTTGTCTTTTAGATCAACAATTATTCTCTGGGCTGATTTTGCACCGATCCCTTTAATGCTTTTGAGTGCATTTACATCACTGGTTATTATGGCGGTTGTAATTTCTTCAGCTGTCATGCTTGAGAGCATGATCCTTGCGGTGCTTGCTCCAACTCCGTTAACGGAAATTAATTGACGAAAAATTTCACGTTCACTTTTTTCAACAAATCCATATAACGTATGAGCATCTTCCTTTATAGATAAGTGCGTGTACAATGTGCAGTTTTCATCATTTCCTAATTTTGAAAATGTAATTAAAGAAATGTTTAAAAAGTATCCAATACCACTTGCTTCTATAATGGCATGTGTAGGAGATTTTTCTACTAATCTACCTTTTATGTGATGAATCATTATTTTTTTATTTGTTTTACCTGAGCATCAACTACAGCGAGTGTAGTCATATTTACAATTTCTCTAACACTTGCACCCAATTGCATAATATGAACAGATTTGTTCATCCCCAATAAAACAGGGCCAATAACTTCTAAATCTCCCATGTGTTGTAATAGTTTATAGGAGATGTTTCCAGAGGATAAATTAGGAAATACTAAAGTATTGGCTCTTTTTCCCTCCAGTTTAGAAAAGGGAAACTGTTCATTCAATAAGCTTGGATTTACTGCAAAGTTTGCTTGTATATCTCCGTCGACTATAATTTCCGGATAATATTCGTGTAACAATTTAACAGCCTCTCTTACTCGATCAGGACCTTTGCCTTCAACTGATCCAAAATTGGAATAGCTCAACATAGCAATTCTAGGTTCAATATTAAATTCTCTAACTGCCTTATGGGTAAGCAATGCGATATCAGCTAAGTCTTTTGCAGTAGGATTTTGGTTTATGGTTGTGTCTGCGAAAAAGCATGGTCCATAATTTTTAGTTAATACTATGTACATTCCCGCAAGCTTTCCAATAGTGCTATCTACTCCAATGATTTGAAGCGAAGGGCGTATTGAGTCTTTATATTTTCGAGTTACTCCAGTAATTAATGCATCAGCTTCACCATTTTCAACCATCATACTACCAAAATAATTTCTGCTTCGCATAATTTTTCGAGCTTCGTATCTGGTAACACCTCTTCGATTTCGTTTTTGATACAGCAATTCGCCATACTCTTCTATTTTAGCTTTCGCCTCATCAGATCGCGTATCAATAATTTTAATACCCTCTAAATCCAGTTGATATTCTTGGATTAAATCATTTATATTTTCTGTATTTCCAAGTAAAATAGGTTCACAAATTCCTTCGTCATAAACGGTTTGCGCGGCCTTTAAAACTTTGTAGTTATCTGCTTCAGCAAAAACAACCTTCTTGGGGTTTTGTTTTGCTCTAAGGCTGACTTGTTGCATGAGCGTACTGTCATACCCCATTCGGCTGATCAAGTCCTGTTTGTAAGCCTCCCAATTTTTTATTTCACTTTGGGCTACACCGGAATCTATGGCAGCCTTTGCAACAGCTGGGGCAACAATTGATATTAATCTTGGATCAGTTGGTTTGGGAATGATATACTCTTTACCGTAAACAAGATTTTTTAAATTATACGCTTTGCTAACTTCTTCAGGAACTGGCTCTCTAGCTAAATCAGCTATTGCTTTTACTGCCGCTATTTTCATTTCTTCGTTAATGGTAGTCGCGTTAACATCCATGGCACCCCTGAAAATAAAAGGAAAACCAATCACGTTATTTACTTGATTCGGATGATCTGATCGACCAGTGGCCAAAATGATGTCCTCTCTTGAGTTAATTGCTAAATCGTAAGATATTTCGGGATCTGGATTGGCACATGCAAAAACAATAGGATTGGAAGCCATAGTTTTCACCATTTCTGCTGACAGAATATTTCCTTTTGAAAGTCCCAAAAAAACATCGGCATCTTTTATGGCTTCCTCTAAAGTTGTGGCATCAACTTCATTTGCGAAGTACGCTTTTTGTTCAGTTAAATTTTCCCTTGACGGTTTAATGACGCCTTTAGAGTCTAACATCAATATATTTTCTTTTTTTGCGCCTAGAGATATGTATAATCTGGC
>Ga0160423_10001660_pt1 | contig 18654 bp, 17 predicted proteins | sample CRUFie14St8metaG_FD_108191 | JGI IMG/M metagenome (GOLD analysis project Ga0160423, IMG submission 108191) | Marine microbial communities from the Costa Rica Dome - CRUD Field 142mm St8 metaG | ecosystem: Environmental > Aquatic > Marine > Oceanic > Photic zone | place: Costa Rica: the Eastern... | reverse complement strand
CCCTTATTTTCTTCACAAATGTATGACATCACGGTTTCTCTCATCCCAGCGTTACATTCAGGACAGCAACCAACACTATTTTCATTAACATAAAACTGATTTCTATCATGGTTTCTAATAGACTCAACCAATTCATTTGCTAAAGATGATATTGTTCCCATGTATTCTGAACGGGTGACATTTCCTTTTTGAACTCCTGATAATTTAGATTCCATTTCTCCTGTTAGTTCAGCAGATGTTATCCACTCAACAGGAATTCTGCGAAGCATATCAATCAATCTAATTCCATGAGGATTTGCTCTTATTGATCCACCTTTTCCTCTTGAAATGAACTCTCTTGAAATCAATTTCTCAATTGTTTCAGCCCTAGTAGCAGGAGTTCCAAGTCCTTTATCCTTCATTGCTGCAGATAATTCCTCATCGTCAATGTCCTTTCCAGCGTTTTCCATGAGCCGTAACAGACCAGCCTCTTTCAGCCTTCCAACAGGTTTGGTTTTTTCTTCTTTGAATTCATGATTTAAAATTTCAGCATCAATTGGGTTGGATTTCAATTCTCCCCAACCTTCAGGGAATTTTTGATTCTTTGGCCTAACAGCCCTCCAGCCTGGATCTTTGATATTTCTTGCTTCTTTGATGAATTCCTGTCCGTTCTTACTCGCAATTCTTTTTTGAACTGTCCATATTGCTTCTGGATGGAATGAAGCAAGGAATTGTCTAGATATCAAGTCATAGAGTTTAGCAGCATCGCTGGAGAGGTTACCGTCAGGTAGTTTTCCAGTTGGGATTATTGCAAAGTGGTCTGAAACCTTTGAGTTGTCAAAGTTTCTTTTAGAATTTTTTAGACCATTATTGACTAAAAATTTTGAATGTGGTTCAAGAGAATCTTGTGCTCCAAGTTGCCTGACAATTTTCGATATTTCTTCTAGCATGTCCTCTGGCAAGTGCCGGGAATCCGTACGTGGATATGTTGTCAGCTTGTATGTGTCATACAAGTCTTGAGCAACAGATAATGTTCTTCTAGCCGACCATGACCAAATGTTATTTGCTTCTCTTTGCAAACTTGTTAAATCAAAATTCAAAGGAGGTTTCTCTTTGCTTTCTTTATTTTTCTGCTGAACCGAAAACTTACCTTTGGATGCCAAAACTTTCTCTACGGTTTCTTTTTCAGAAATATCAGTAATTCTGTGGGATTTTAGTTCAGGCCTTGCTGGATCGTCTTTATGACCTACTCGCTCCCACCTTGCAGACCATTCAGCATCATCTGCTGTAAATTTAGCTTCCAAACTCCAAAAAGGTTCTGGGCTGTGAGACAAAATTTTCATCTCATGGTCGACAATCATGCCTAGTGTGGCAGTTTGTACTCTGCCCAAAGAGAGTGACTTCTTGTCTCTCCTTCCAACTCTAAGTAAGGTTGAGGCAACACGAGACCCGTTCATGCCAATTATCCAATCTGCTTCGGCTCTTGATTCAGCAGCGTCCTTTAAATCGTTATAATCATCTGAACTTTTCCGATTATCCCAAGCGTTCTGGATAGCATCTTTTGTCATAGATTGCAACCACATTCTTGATGATGGCACCTTAATATTGGCGTGTTGCACAATTCTTCTAAAAATTAGTTCACCTTCTCTTGCGGCGTCACAGGCGTTAACAACTTCAGTACAAGTTTTTGCAGTTATTATTTTCTTGATTGCTGTGAGTTGTTTTTTGTTTGAACCCCTCCCACCGATTGGCTTTAGTTGAAATTCGCTGGGGATAAAAGGTAGTTTGTCCAAACTCTTATGCCAGTTTTTGAAAGATTCATCGTACTCCTCTGGAGTTCTCAACTCCAATAAATGCCCAACAGCCCAAGTAACAATAATCTCATCCGATTCCCAATGTGTTTCCATTTTTTTCTTCACGTTGAGAGTATGTGCTATGTCGGCGGCAACACTAGGTTTTTCGGCGATGATTACCGCTGGCATGTTTCCAAGGGGGAAAACCGGCGATACTTGAAGTCTCGTTTTGATTGGTTTTGTCACAGTTACTTTAGTAACTGTAAGAAAAACACATACTAAATTTCACTCATTTTTTTTCTACGGAGGACTTCATTCCATTCCTCCTCTGCACCTGGTCCTCCACAGCCCACACAACCAGGATAACCCGCTTGGAGTAATTCAATCACCTGTTCCTCAAAGTCAGACCAAGTCGCTTCCGGCACCCAACATGTTCCGATGTCTGGCTCTAAACCACCGATTTGGAAAAGCCCTTCAGATGATAGAATTCCTATGCTTAAAATTGGTAAATCTAACCTTTCAGGAATGTAATCTGAAATTAATTGAATTATATTGTGTGCGTCAGTTTCATGTTCTTTTGGAACACGAATATTACATCCTTCTGTTCTTAGGAATCTGCGAGCAGCCTCTCTCAGCGACGGCCACCTAAGGTCATTTATCTGCACATATCAATCCAGGTTTGGGCAAGATTTGAAGAATACGGCTTTCAGGGTTAGAATCATGGGAATCGGGTACAAACTTTTTGCACGCCCGATTCTGGCTTTGCAGGACAGTGAGAAAGCACACAAGAGATCACTGATTGGGTTGAGGGCATTATCTTGGACATTTATTGGGAGAATGCTTCTTAGAATACTGTACAAACCAAAAAAAATCGATTCAGAATTGTTTGAATTAAGTTTTCACAATCCACTTGGATTAGCGGCAGGTATGGACAAAAAAGCCGAAGCGATGATTGGTTGGGAGACACTCGGTTTCGGTTTTATTGAGATTGGCGGAGTCACTGAGCAAAAACAAGATGGAAATCCCAAACCTAGAATGTTCCGTGACGGAAAAAATCTTGCGTTAGTGAATAGAATGGGGTTCAATAACCCTGGTAGCGTTGAAATGAGTGAGCATCTAAAAAATGTGAAAAAACCTTCAGTTCCGGTATTCCTTAATCTTGGCAAATCCAAGACTACAAGCCTTGAAGATGCGCATTTCGATTATGCCAAAACAGTTGAAAGATGTGTCGAATATGTCGATGGTTTTGTCATTAATGTTTCATCACCAAACACACCAAACCTTAGGGAATTACAGAAGGATGAGGATCTTGCAAGAATAATACTCGAAGTTCAGAAATATTCAGGGAAAAAACCAGTATTAGTAAAGATATCACCAGACCTACATGACATGCAGATAAAATCCATTGTTGACACTGCAAAGGGTTTAGGTTGTGCAGGCATAGTTGCAACGAATACAACAGTGTCAAGACCCAACAATAACGGTATAATGGTTGAAACTGGAGGATTATCAGGTGAACCATTAAAATCGCGGTCAACAGAAGTTATTCGTCTAATTGCAGACCATACCGACGGCCAGTGGCCAATAATCGGAGTTGGTGGGATATCATCTGCTTCTGATGCATACGACAAGATATCAAATGGTGCTTGCTTGGTGCAAATCTATTCATCTTTGGTATTCGAGGGTCCAGCTGTAATAAAACAAATCGTTAATGGCTTAGACAAGAGAATGAAAAAAGAAGGAATAGCAAGTTTTTCCGATTTAATCGGCTCAGCGAGGTCGTAATTTATGTTAACTCATAGAACAAGATTACTCTTGATTGGGGGAATTCTTACAGTTGCTTTAGGTGCAACCTTATTGCTACAAACACCAGAAGCAACGAGGTCAATAGATGAAGTAATGGAATCACCAAGTAAATTGGAAGGAAAAGAAATCGCAATTCGAGGCGAAGTTCTCGATTACAGTATAGATGAATTTAATTCAACCTTCATAATTCATGGTGAGGATTCTCAATTGCTTGTTGATTTCAGCCAAGCTAGTGTTTCAAACGGTTTGGATAACAATAGAACTGTATATGCTGAAGGAGTTTTGGTTTACACAGACGGAATTTGGATATTTGAGGCCGAAGTAATCAAGACCAGTTGTCCATCAAAATACGAAGAAGCCGAATAATGGTTCATTCGGTGGGTTCAAAATGGTAAGGCCTTACGGCGTGATGGGATAGGAGGGGAGTTTGCGTGCCCTCTTCCGCAAATCGCATATGGCGGTCCGAAAGCCAAGGGGCGGCTCAGCCGGCTCATGGATTCCTACAGGCGGACGTTGATGTCTCGCCCCCACGTGACTCGGGTGTCATGAACCGAAGCCGGAAGGAATCGGGAAATGGATAACCGGGGGAACAGGTCAGGCCGGGAACGGAGCAGCCCTACCTGGGGCCATGGGTGCCGTGGGGATACGGGATGGAGAAAGTCTGTAGATTTGGTTCATGGGTACGAGATTCCACCTTTGGAATTCCCACCTCCTTCGGAAGCAAAATAAAGGTTCAAATTTGATAGGTTTACATGCGTTTCAATAAACAAAACTATGTATTCTGTTCTTAAATTGTTAGAATATGGATACTATCGTACTTGTGACTTTTTGGTTTTCTTCAATTGCAATATTCCCACTATGGGTTATGATGTGGTTTTTTCCGAAGCACGCTTACACCAAAAAAATAGTTGGGGATTTGCGATTTAGCATGCTGCCTCTAGCAATTTCTTATGCTATATTACTAGCACCAAACATACTGAATGTTTTGGTCACACTTGGCTCAAAAATGCCTACTCCTGAAATTGTGATAGACTTATTTTCAGATGAACAAATGATTATTCTTGCGTGGCTTCATTTTTTGGTAATGGATACTTTTGCCGGAAGATATGTTTGGTTAAGAATGGTGGAGAAGGATAAACCAATTTACCATTCTATGCCAGTATTGTTTCTTTGTATGATGGTTGCTCCGATTGGATTAGCTCTCGGAGTATTGACTACAACAACCAATGATGAGTACAAATTGGACTAAATGTCGAATACAACATCAGCATACCAACCAGGTCCTTCAAATGTTGGAATTTCCGGCCATTCTGAAGAAATTATTTCACCAGTTGCTATTTCGCGGAAAGAAAATTCGTGTGAAGTTACGGCTTTTATTTCAATCTCCATTTGAACATCGGATTTTGGGATCGTAGAAACTTGCGCCTGGATTTTATTTTCTCTTATCATTGGCTGGCAATCGATCAAAAAAACATCATTGACTTCCAAATGAAACAAAACTTCGTCCAACCACTTGATTACTAATATTTCAATGTCACCATCATGATTTACCTCCCAATGTTGGGTATTTCTAGTTACAGAATTAGTATCTTGGCCTTTCTCGATTAGAATAGATTGCATACCTAGAGTGAGTTCCCTTAACAGATCATTTTGATTAAGTCCAAAAGCCCTTATTCCAATGTCTGCGGTTGTAGGTCGCTGCCAATAACTCACAAATTCACCTCTGTGATATTTGTAGGCTCCAAGCAATTTCTCCTAGCCTATTGGCTAAGTCTCTTGCTGTTAATGTGAAATTTTGAGTTCCACTCATTATACATTCACATGCAGCATTTGCTAGATGAGCGATGTCCTTTACACTAATTCCTAAATTGACACCAGCCGCAACAGCAACGGCAGCAGCATCGATAATGCCAATAACACCCCTTGGTTCTGCTAATGTACATGGAACGGATATCACTTCCTCGTCCTTTGTATAGACTGTTACTCCGTGTTCACCCTGAACAACCATCAAATGTCCCCACTCATTTTCCTTGATTAGCATCTTAGCGGCTTCTGAAGAGTCATTGAATGCTAACCTCTTTGCCATCAAATCCAGACCACGAGTCTGGAAAATTACCCAATCTGCACCGAATGTTCGATGCAATCCAGTTAATTTAGGGTCACAAATCACAGGAACATTTGCTAATTTTGCTGTCTTAATTAACCTCAATGCATTTTCATCAGTAACTACTCCCTGTCCATAATCGGAAATAATTAAAACGTCGGAATCTGGTATTTCTGAAACAGCTTTGTCAGTCAAAGAATTCAAAACCTCAGTATCTATCTGAGTATCGTCTTCAATGTCCCATCTTAGTAATAATTGTTGATTAGAAATTAGGTATTCTCTTCCTGCGATCAATCTTGTTTTCACAGTTGTAGTTCTTCCATCTAATTCGATAATCCCGGAGCAGTTTACATGCTCATCCTTCAGAGCGCACAATATTGCCTTTCCAGAATCATCTCCTCCAATAACCCCGAAAAGTTTTGAATCCAATCCAATATTTCCAAGACCTCTTGCTACATGTGCTGCTGCACCGACGTCATCATATCGCTTTGTTTCTTTTAGTACTGGAACCGGCGCCCTAGAATTAAGGTCATTTGCGTAGCCATGTATGTATCTGTCCAACATTATGTCTCCTACCAAAACCACATTTCCTGATAGATTTTTAACGCTGGTCTGTAGTCCAGTCAGTCTGTCATGTGTTTCATGTTGTTCGTCGTTCATTCCCATGTTATCACCAATCAATTTTTACTGTCTAATAATTCTGCCAATAATGACGCATGTATTGAATCAGAAATACCTAAACTTTCTCTCAATGTTGCTAACATCGCATCCTCATCGCTTGTTATCGTACCATCATTCAAGGCTGTAATGAGTGTACTTTTGTACGCTTTAGTCGCTTCATCTAATACCGGTTCTTTCTTAGCATCAGATAACAACTTTCGATGAGTTTCATCATCGATTCCGAATGAATCACGCATGGTTTTCAATAATGCAATTTCATCATCAACGATCTCACCATCAATCAATGCCTGTCTTAGCATATCAAGGTAAACTTCCTCTGGTGGAGGGGCATTTTGAGTTTTACGTGCTTCCTCTGAAATTCTTTTCACACGTTTAGGATGCATCCCAATAAAATCAACAACTTCGTTTAACAAATATTGCTCATCCCTTGTTATTTTTCCATCCTCCCACGCTCTGGCAAATAATCTTCGAACAAGATTTTCACCCGCTTGAGCGTCGAGCGATGCAGTTCCCTCCGGATTAGATATTGGAGATGTTACCGGATTATCATGAAATACAAGACCTTCATCTAAGTGTGAGAGTAATTCTAATGTAAATTGTCCACCTTTTCTTAAGGTTCCTAAAACAACCTTATTCCCATCTTTGAATACACTGATAGAGAGTACTTTATCGCGAATATTGCCTGCTCGCTTGAGTCCTTTTGGAGTGAGGCCGTATACCATTCTTCTTTGCTTAGCACCAGGGACGTGCCGTTGATTAGAGATTAACTCCTCATTTTTTTCAAGTCTCTTTAATGTCCTTGGAACATGTTTCCTTTGAACATGGACAGCAGCGGATATACCAGCCTGTGTTATAGCAGGTGGTGCTTCCCAATGTCCTTCTGGTAGTGGGTTATCGAACAAATGCAACAGAGTCCTTTCCTCTGTTGTCATCGTTCCGAGATATCCATCTACCATGGTCTCACTGATACAATGTAAGAGGGGGAGGCACATAAGAGTGGTCGCCTACGGTAGACCATGGCAGGGGGGAGAAAGAGCAAACCAAGGGTCAGAAACAAACGTCCTATTGGGTTGAAAAATGCAGACTCTCCTTCAAGGAAAATTCCAGTACCTGGAAAATTAGAAAATGGTTGGTTTGTCAAAGAACCAGTTGCTAGTAGACTGTATCAAAAATCTGCAATCGGGGTTCCAAGTGAAGGTGGAATTATAATTAATGATGAAGAATTAATGTTTTGTCATTGGCATAGACATTTGCCTTTACCGGAAAATTGGCTTGAAAACAAATTGAATTCTGAACCCGATTTTGTTCATCAAATCGTAGCATATGATACAATAAGAAGTTCTGGTGACAAGTTAGTTAGCAAAGATGGGGTTTGGTATCTTTGGAATAGAGAACATCATCCCTCGAATAGTATGCATAGTTCTGAAGTCAAATGGTTCAGATCTAAAGATACATTCGATTTAGACTCAATTATTGATTGGACTATTGGTCTAGAAGATTCTGTTAATTCTGATATAGCCATTGTCGATGAGGAAATGGATGTTACAATGTATAGGGTTAGTGTAGTTGACCCAAAAGGGGAACTTATCCCCTCTACCAAAGATAATCACCCGAATCTAGGTGTTGAACATTTATCGAGAGTCTTCTACAGAGACGATGAAATAGATTGGATGAATGATAGTCGAAGTAGCGTAACCGAATTATTTTCTGAATTAAATTCTAGAGGATTACTCGTCCGTCCTGGTTTCAAGTACGGCTGTAGGTGGCGTGTTTATTCAACTCCAATCGAACAAGATCATGCTCCTTGGTTGATGCAAATGTCTGATGATGTTTCATCTAATTGGGAAGGTGTGTGTTTATCTGTAAGGCTCGCGGAAGGCGTCAATAAAAGTTGGGTCATCGCTTTCAAGCGGGACGGTTGGAACTTTATCCAATTCCGAAGACACTTGCCTGGTAGATGAGTCCATTCCCAAAATTACCCATAACGATGCCAATAGTAGCGCTACAGGAACTAGTACTGAAGGTTCACTCCATTCGTTGAATTTTTTATCTTCATCTATCGCAGTTAATTCAACATCGATATAATAATTCTCTCCAGAATCAGTAGCTAATACAACTTGACCTCGAATTAACATATTTTCTACAAGTAAATCCCCGGGATCAATCTTCAATTCAATTACAGAACCATCGCTGATTAGTTGAACCTGTTCTGTGGTTGCAACTCTAGATAAGGCTCCTTCTACACCTATTATCCATGTCTCTTGACTAGTTCCAATTGTTTTAACAGGAATTTTGACAATTGATGTTTTATCATACGGTATATCTGATTCAAAATCATTTTCTATTGGAATATTACCAAGTATTTCGAAATTATGTCTGATGTTAATTGGAGTTCCAGAATCACATTCGATAGTTCCTGAAATTACACCAATTACACCAACAACCCCCGTTTCTTGAAAAATGATTTCATTATTTTCAACATTAATTGTTCTACCATCAGAACTAGTTAGATAATATTCTGGACTACTACAACCTCCATATGTTGTGTCCATAATTGAAAATTCTATTGACCCTTCAGGGGTTAAAACAGAGGTATAGTCAGGGAAATCAACATCGGCTATGTGACCGCAGTTTTCAGACTCAAATTCAATGCTAACATCTGTTCCGTTTACATTTACTGTTGCCACCCAGTCAACTAAAATTCCATCACGGTTTCGAATTTCAATTCCCTGATATCCAAATTGATCACCATGCCAATACAGGTCAGATTGTTCTCCTTCGTTCGCACTTGTCACTAAATCTTGGTTGCCATCAGCTTCTAGTACGATTAACCAAGGTTTATCTGGGTGAGAATTGACTAAATTATCTTCAACAGAACCAACATTTAGATCTTGTTTCATTACTAAAATCCCATTTCCAGGAAGGCGAGAATCAAAGCCATAATCGCTTCGATATTCAATCCAAATAAATTCATTATCAGCGATTGGAATTTTAAGAGAATTACCTCCTTCAGATAGTCCGACTAATTCTACTACCGGCCCAGAACATGAATCTCCAGGCAACCAATTTAGATTCATCAATTGATATCTATCAATTCCTATTAATTCCATAGTTGGTGAGGTCGGAAGAGCAGGCCAAGCACCGTTTCCATTCCAATTGCCGCTAGCCATTATATCCCAATTGCCAACACCTTTCCATGATTGTGTAACAGTTGTAGATTCAACAGGATAAAGATCTGCTGCGCCAAACTGGTGGTACATTTCATGGATTATCGTCCCAAAATTATTCGAATTATATTGACTTGCTATACTGTAATACGCTAATTGCATATTATCTGGAAGTTCTACTACGTTTTCAGCCATTGAGAAGTGAGACCAAATACGCGATGAAGAACCGCCTCCGTCCTCTTGAGGTTTTACACAATGTAAAATTAAGAATCTATCAACCCATCCATCATCATTCAAATCGAACTTCTCCCAATCTACTTCATCTGAGACTGCAGTGGCGACTTCCTCAGCCAATGTATGTGGGTCTACGCCATTTCTTCCTACATCGTTTTGACCATTAGCATCATACCCATAATCAGCCATTCCATAAGTTGTTGTAACTATTCTCTCGTGGTAAAAAATTTCTAGACTACTATTTGGGTGCACACTTTGATTGAAATATTTGGCAGCAGATTGGTCTATCAGTGTTGATGCTCTTTGTTGATTACAATTTGATGATTCGGTCTGGTCTGGGAAGTCGATTAACACAACGAACCATTTCTCTTCCTCCTGTACCTCTACAATCTTTCCAATCTTTTCTTCGCTTGGCTTTATGGAATTATTTTCTACCCAGTCATTAATTGCTTCACCATTAATGAATCCACCAATTGCCATGAAGGCAAAAAGGAGAGCCAATGGCCAGGCTATAATGGGTCGCATTGCTAGTTCTGAAGTGCTAATTGTGTATCAATCAATTGCTAATATCAGTCAAAGAGATTCCATTTTTCTTAATTGAATCGAGAAGATTTAGCGTTGGGGATTGAATCCATACCTCTGTAGGTTGCAAATTCAATCCAAAAATGAGTTTATCAGAATATTTTACACTGGTAATTTTATATTTTGACAAAATATTCAAGCATCTTTCAATCATTTGATTTTCACTCCATGGATCTGTCAATAATGCCATTGCCATTTCGACATCAACATTGGAATCACTTGTATGCAAGTTACTCAAATAAGCAAGAGATAATGTTTGATAATCACAACCAAGGAATCTCAGATTATCAAGGAATGCTGGAGGAAATGACTCCATCACACAACCAGAGAAAACCACCTTGTTTACATTAAATCTGTTAACAGAATCTATGATTGAATTTTGCTCATTAACGCTACGGCATACTGAATCAAATGACATAATACCCATTCCTGGCAATGGCTCAACATTTGGTGAAGTTCCGCAGCAACTACAATTAGCGTATAGGATTCTGTGTTCCTTCCCATCACTGTCCAATAAATCTCTCAACCCATATCCAATAGGCATTTGTTTTCTAAATTGTTTATATCCAATTAACTCAACGAATCCAGTTGCTGAAACAGTCAAAGTCACAAATAATCCTGGCAGGGAATTCGGCAAGATTAGCCAGATTAACATTAACATCATACCGTGAACCCTTATCCTCCACCATTCTGAATTTCCTTCCCACAGTAACCCCATTTTTCCTGCAATAATAACTACACTAGAAGCCGCTAGGATGAGAATTAATGTCCAAGTAATTGCGATAGAAATTTTCAACATTTCAGCAGCATCGTATCTCCCCACTAAGCCAGTATCTTCATTGAAGGAATGTCCATATTCGTACAAATTCGGAAGTAATGTTGTAGATGTATAATACAATGTCAATATGGATAAAATCCATATTACAAACATCCAACTAACTAAGGCTGTTCTCTCACTTGGCAATAAACCATTTTTCCCAAATGAATAGATTTGCATTATGATAAACGGACCAGCGGTGAAAATTGCTAGTAACCCTGCAGACAACCATCTAGTTCCTGCCCATTCTTCTGGAGAGAATATATTCACACATGAACCATCACAAGGGTCTAATTTAGTCAGTAAATGATTGAGAATTTGGTCGATCGATAATGACCAAATTCCGGTTAAGATGACGACTAGAACGACGATTGTGCTAATTCGCCGAAACAATTCCTCCAAGTGAGATTGAAATGAATCTTTGACATCTGATGGCAGATGCAAATCATTCATGTTATCATACCTGGTCTTCTGGCTTTGCTTCTGCTCTTGCCTGAACAACTGTTCGATATACACCGAATATTGACCATAGCATTAACATAGCAATTACTAGGTTGTATCCCCAAGGTAGTTCCGAATCTATTCCCCAACCTAATCCGATCGCAATACCAATTGCCAAAACCCCTCTTCTGATTCCTTGAGGAACTGCTAGACTCTTATCTAAATGAGGTGGACCTCCACCAAACTTTCTCTCGTAAAACTCACCTTGAATCACAGCGGCTACGATTATTATTGAAAGGGTGGTCCAAAAGTATAGGTTTCCTTGCGTAAAGTAACCATCAGCAATATCTGCTTGTCTCTCAGCCTCTATTTCTTCTGCAGTCTTCTGACCAAACAGTGAATCATAATCTCCAACACTAATAGTCCTTAGATTAGAATCTTCATCTGGAGTTGAGGTGCCTGGTGCACTTATCATGAAAGACAATGTTGTCCAATGGTCACCTGCATCTGCATTTTCACTTCCATCAACAATGTTTCCTGCCAGTGCAAAATTGATGTCACCAACGTCTTCAGCAGGTGAAGTCCATGGAATAACCCAGTCATTACCGACTGCATTTTGTGATACCGCTCCACCAGAATCTTCGACGTATATTGTTCCGTCAACTGTAGTGAAATTTCCAGCACCGTAATCCCAAATCATGAAACCTCCAGCGTTATAGCTGGAATGTGCTAGTGAGATTGTGAAGTTATATTGGGTATTAACTTCGTAAACCCGAGGAACACCAGATACAGATAATATGATTTCAGATGATGGTGCGTTGCCTGCTCCGTGACAAATGCATCCTTCTTCTGGAACAATGTTATTATTTTGGATCCAAGGTGGTCCCTCAGACCATCCAATAGCAGGTCCTGCAAGCAAAATTGACAGGGTTGCCACCAGGATGAATGAGAATCTCCTTGACATTGGTTAAGCCGACTTGAAATTCCCTATTGAATATTGTCACAATATGCAGTTCTGCAAAATACGTTTCACAAATCCTTAATTGCATTATTCAGGTCTGTCATCATTGCTTTTCCGTCACCAAATAACATCATTGTTTTATCTTCATAGAACAAATCATTGTCGACTCCAGCATATCCTACTGAAAGGCTTCTCTTGATGATAACAACCGTTCTTGCTTGATCAGCATCAATGATTGGCATTCCAGCTAATGGCCCTTCACCACTTCTCGCGGCAGGGTTACATGTATCATTAGCACCAATTACCAATGCCATGTCACATTCTGGGAACTCAGGATTAATTTCATCCATCTCAATAAGTTGTTCATATGGGACGTTAGCTTCAGCCAGCAACACGTTCATGTGACCTGGCATTCTTCCCGCTACCGGATGAATTGCATATTTTACTTCAGTGTCAAACTTTTCAGATACCAAGTCTGCAAACTCTTTGACCTGGTGTTGGCACTGGCTTACCGCCATGCCATATCCTGGAACTATGATTATCTTTTGAGCGCCATCTGCCATCATCGCAACTTCTTCTGGATCGCTTCCTACCTTGGTTCTGGTTAAGGACTGTTTTTCGCTTCCTCCAAATGATTTGAATAACACATCCCCTAATGTCCGATTCATAGCTTTACACATAATGAATGTGAGAATCAAACCAGAAGCACCGACTAAACTTCCGGCTACAATTAACACGCTATTTCCTATTATGAAGCCAGTGAACGCAGCAGCAATTCCAGATAGGGAATTGAGTAGTGAGACTACAACAGGCATATCAGCTCCTCCAATTGGCAACACGATTATTATACCAAGAATAAATGATATGATTATTATCAACCACATGTATAATTCACTGGTTTGGTTGTTAATTTGTAGGCCAATTAGAACAATGACTGCGAAGAACAAGAAACCTTTGATAGGATTTAGCCATGTTGGACCCCAAGTTGGGGTCTTGTACCATTTTCCGAAGATTTCAACTCCACCCTTTAGTTTATACATTGCTAAAAGTGAACCACTAAGCGTCATCCATCCTACCAAAGCAGACAATCCAGCGGCTGTGTAAATTACTCCTAAATCTAGTCCGACAGGTAATTTATCACCTTCGTAGATGTATTTCCAACTTTCTGACAACGCGACAAGAGCAGATGCTGCTCCACCAAAACCATTGAACAAAGCAACCATTTCTGGCATACCTGTCATTTCAACCTTAACTGCCATAATGTAACCAATTATGGAGCCAATTGCAATTCCTCCAACAATTATTCCCCAATGAATTCCATGTTCATTGTTGAAATGAATTGATAACAGTGTGGTAATAACTGCAACTGCCATTCCAGCCATGCCATACATATTACCTAACGGTGCAGTCTTTGGATGCCCCAATTTCTTTAATCCAAAAATGAATAGAGCAGCAGAGATAAGATAACCAAATTCAATCCACTGATATGCTTCGTCCATATCAAGCCCTCCTGTTTTTCTTACCGGCAATCATATTCAACATTCGATTAGTTACGGCAAATCCACCAACAATGTTGATCATGGCGAGGACTATTGCACAAAATGCAAGAATATTCGAAGTCATATAATCGCCACTTGAACTGGCAACTTTAGCACCGATTAGTGCCCCAACTACGCTAATTCCCGATATGGCATTTGCACCACTCATCAATGGAGTGTGCAACATCGATGGAACTTTTGTAATCAGTTCAAAACCTAAGAAAATTGCTAGAACAAATAATGTTATTGACCCAATTAATAGTGCAGGCGTAATCATAGAATCCCTCCTAATCTGGTTTGCTTTGGATGTAATTTTCCATCTCTGCAGAGGAGAACTCCTCCCATTCCAGAAACATAGAAGTCACTTCCCTCTGGGGCGCCAACTAAAATATCATCCTCATCAGAAATTGTAAATCCATTTTCTTTGTCTACGAGGCTTGTGATAAAAGTTGTAAGGTTGTTTGAATATAACATAGAGGCGGTATTAGCCAGCGTTCCTGGTAAATTAGATGTACCAACAATAATTACTCCATTTTCTGTCGTAAATATTTCTCCTTGTTTGGTGGCTTCACAATTTCCACCTACATCTGCGTTCATGTCGACTACAACCGCTCCAGATTTGAAATTAGAAATCGCTGAGTTTGGAACTGTAATTGGTGCAGGTCTGCCAAATATCCTTGCCGTTGTCACAATTATATCTGCATCACTTGCTACTTCACAAACGGTGTCGTTTACTTTCTGAATGAATTCCGGAGTCAGCGGTTTAGCGTAGCCAGATTCATCTTCAAAATCATCCATCCCATCCACTTCGATAAATCTGCCACCCACAGATTCAATCTGTTCGGCTGCTGATTTCCTTACATCGGATGCATAAACAACGGCACCTAATCTCTTTGCAGTTGCTATGGCTTGTAAACCTGCGACTCCAGAACCCATTACAACTACCTTTGCAGGCCTAACGGTTCCGGCTGAAGTAGTCATCATTGGGATGCCACGCGGTACGTTAGCTGCTCCTAGTAGAACTGCTTTGTAGCCGGCTAGATTGTCTTGACTTGAATTAACATCCATGGACTGTGCTCTAGATAATCTTCTTGGAATCATGTCCATGCTCATTAGTGTTATACCAGATTCAATACACTTCGAAACCATTTGAGGATGTCTGAAAGGATCTGCAACGCAGGCCAATATTTTGCCACTTTCCACTCTCTCTAAGTTTACGAGTCGAATAGAGATAATAATATCACAACTTAGTACATCGTCAAATGACCCAATAGATGCTCCCGCATCGGTGTATTCTGAATCACTATAATTAGCGCTTAAACCAGCACCTGATTCTACGATTACCTCAAATCCAGCTTTGGACAATTTTTTCATACTGCCTGGTACAATTGCTACTCGAGTCTCACCTTCTGGTTCTTTTGGTACTCCAATTTTCAAGACATTCACCTCCGAATTTAGTCTCTATGTTTGTCCCGAACTAAATCCGGTTATTGAAAGACTCGGTTGACTTTGTAAAAAGTGGTGTTTGCCGCAACACCTTCTAACCTTATGGATTGGGTTTGACTGGAGTAGGATAAGGGAGTGTTATTTTGGCTACTGGTAGAAGGAAAATTGCGGTAATTGGTGCGGGTAACGTTGGTTCAACATGCGCATTCGTTCTTGCTCAAATGAAAATTGCAGATATTGTGTTACTTGATATCTTCGAAGGATTTGCAAAAGGTAAGGCTTTGGATATGAGCCAAAATAGTAACATCCTAAATTATGACGGAACTATCACTGGTACAGCAGATTATGCAGATATTGCTGGGAGTGAAGTCATCGTTGTCACAAGTGGTTTTCCGAGAAAACCAGGAATGACAAGAGAGGACTTGATTGGGAAAAATGCTGAAATTGTTTCTCAAGTTGGTCAAGGGATTAAGGAACACGCTCCTGATTCAATCATAATAATGGTCACAAATCCATTAGATTTGATGACTTATCACATGCAGAAAGTAACAGGCTTTCCTACACACAGGGTTATTGGACAAGCAGGAGTTCTCGATAGTGCTAGAATGGCACATTTCATTGCATTGGAATTGAATTGTGCAGAAGAAGATGTCTCGCCAATGGTTCTTGGAGGGCACGGAGACACTATGGTTCCTCTACCTAGATACACCACAGTTGGAGGAATCCCAATCACTCAATTAATATCTGAAGAAAGAATTCAAGCTATTAGTGAAAGAACAGCAGGAGGTGGCGGTGAAATCGTCAAATTACTAGGTAATGGCTCAGCATTCTACGCACCAGGTTCAGCCGCTGCTATAATGGCTGAGTCTGTTCTAAATGATAGGAGAAGAGTAATACCTGCTTCATGTTATTTGACAGGTGAATATGGATTACATGATATCTATATTGGAGTTCCTTGTATTCTGGGAGCCAATGGTGTTGAAAAAATATTTGATCTAGAACTATCAGATAACGAATTAGAATCTCTTCAAGGTTCTGCAAACTTCTACAAAGGACAACTCAAAGATATCCTGAATTACTAATTTTGAATTCTTTGAATTCGTAATGAGTGAGTTTTTCCGACTGTTGTTGCGTCTTCCACAGGATTTTCAAGACGAACTAATTCTTTTCCTTGTTTGCCTCTACTTCTCATTCTGGCAAGTATTTCTTGCCCTACATAGCACCCTTTCGCTTCATGAACTAATTCACCTAGACCACATGCTAGAGGGTGTAAACTCTGGACAATTTCATGGCCTTGATAAGGGATTAAATTTTTCACCCTATATTCCGAAAATTCATCATATGTCATGTCTTCTAAAATTTCTGAATCTTTTGGAGTAATCATAATTCTACCAATTATTGATTTATGTACTGTTGCATTTTCCACTGTTAATGATTTGTTCGTAGTGAAAAATACATTATTTGAATTTGTAATGTCAAAAATTTGAATATTTGCATCTAATACTCGACTGCTAATATGAGATATGACGGAATCCTTGTACAGGTTATGGCCGACTATAGCTACAAAATCTTCTTTTTCAATTACTTCAACCATGTCAATAATCTTTGCATTTTTATTTGTGAAAACGGTTGTACAACTCCCCTCAACTTTATTTGTCGATATACCATCTATGAATTCGAGAAGATCATCTCCCCGCAGAATCAGAACATAGTGGTCGAGTTTAATCGTTTCCATTGAATCATCTCATGCGAATGATTCACCACATCCGCAGGAACTAGATGCGTTTGGATTATTGATTTTGAAGCCACCACCCATAAGACGATCGACATAATCAATTTCGATTCCGTCCAGTAAATGTGAGGTTGCATTTGGTACGAGTACTCTGAATCCATCAATCACAAGTTCTTGACAATCTTGTTCGGTCTCTTCTACAATTTGAAGATCATACATATATCCAGAGCAACCTCCAGATAGTACACCAACAAGTAGAGCATTTGTTCGGTCATCTCCAAATGCTCCTGAGAGCATTTCTTTGGCTTTGTCAGTGATGGTAAGTGTAACTTCCACGACTGTAGGTTGATTGATGACTATGGCCGTACTGGAGTCGCATGTATTGCAGTCCATGATTACCCCAACGTGTAGACTGATATGAATATGTGGATAAATAGAATCAATTCATTTTCCTTTGTTGCTCTTTTTGCAGTATGTTACATCTTCGAATTTGTTCTTTAGCTAATTTTTGTTGGCTCTTGTCCAAACCTCTTGGCATGGCTTGCTCGAAACATTTGATGGCATCTGTAAATCGTTGCATTTCTGCATAAGCTGTTCCCATGTTATAGAGCGTTTTACCTTGAACACCTTTTGGATTTATTACCATTGCTTTGTGGTATGATTCTACACATTTTGGATAGTCCTCAAGATAGTACAAAGCATTTCCTCTACCGTTCAGAATTCTGATGACCATTTCATCATTATTTGCAAAAGAAGGTAGTGCCCTATCGAAACATGAGAGTGCTTCTCTATACTTCTTGTCTTCAATTAGACCTACTCCTTTGTTGTACCATTCTATGTCTTGATTTGCTATTGAATTTGAATTTGAATCCATTACTTTACTTCTTTCCATATTCGCAGTTGCTTCTAGTGCTGCAGCAGCCAGGTCAACATCAGGTCGTGGTGCGCTTTGAGGTGGTTCTGGTGCGGGAGGGGGCGTAAGTTCAGGAATTAAATTGGGGGTTGGTTGCGGAGCGGGCTGAACAGGTGGTTGGATATTAGTGGTTGGCCTCTCTGGTATCTGTGTAGGAATTGGTACTGATGTTTGTTCTGCCGGGTTGGGTATTGAACTTGGAACTGGTGCTGGCACTGGTGTTGGCACTGGTATTGGCACTGGCGTTGATACTGAAGTTGCCATTGGCGTAGGTTCTGGTGGTGTGTAAGCGATTTCATTAGAGGACTTTTGTGTATTTTGTACATTTTCCTCCATTAAAGCATCTAATGCATCTGGCTGAGGTTCTGGCTCTGGAGGCGAGCGTAAGGATTGAGCCTTTTCGTGGCATCTTTGTGCAGAGCCTATGTCACCTGCTGATTCCAATGCTCTGGCTAAACCT
>Ga0160423_10001659_pt1 | contig 18656 bp, 19 predicted proteins | sample CRUFie14St8metaG_FD_108191 | JGI IMG/M metagenome (GOLD analysis project Ga0160423, IMG submission 108191) | Marine microbial communities from the Costa Rica Dome - CRUD Field 142mm St8 metaG | ecosystem: Environmental > Aquatic > Marine > Oceanic > Photic zone | place: Costa Rica: the Eastern... | reverse complement strand
TGAAAAGTCAGAAGCTCTATCATAAAATTTATCATCACTCAACATTCCATACTCAACAATTAGTTTCATGTCATTCCATTTTGATTCAAAGTCCTTTCTATCGTCTTTGAACATTTTTTTTAACTTATCAGATACTTTTTTACTAATGTGAGATGATATCTTTTTTACATTAGAGTCACTTTGCAAAGCAGATCGGGATACATTTAATGGAATATCAGGAGAATCAATAATTCCGTGTAAAAGAGCTAAAAAATCAGGAACAACACCCTCAACAGTATCAGTCACAAAAACTTGATTACAATAAAGCTGAATTTTATTTTTATTTAAATCTACTGAGGGGCCAATTTTAGGAAAATATAAAACTCCCGTAAGATTAAAAGGAAAATCAACATTTAAATGAATATGAAAAAGTGGTTGATCAAAATTATAAGGATATATTTCTCTATAAAACGCTGCATAATCATCCGATTTTAACTTAGAAGGTGATTTTTTCCAAAGAGGGTTGGTATTGTTTATAATATTATCTTCTTCAATTTCAAATTCTTTTCCTTTTTTATCCTTTTCAGTTCTTTTATTTGTTCCAAATTTTATTTCTACTGGAAGAAACTTACAATATTTAGTAAGTAACGATGAAATTTTTGTTTCTTCTAAGAATTCTTCAGCATCTTCAGAGACAAACAAGACCACTTCAGTCCCTCTATCTTTTTTATCTGAATCATTTAATGAAAATTTAGGACTACCATCACACTCCCATAAACAACCCTTAGATTTTTTAAAAGACTTGGATCTTATTTGAACCTTTTTCGCAACCATGAATGAAGAATAAAATCCCAAACCAAAATGACCTATAATTCCAGAACTCTTATCATCTTCTTTATATTTTTTAACAAATTCTTCTGCGCCGGAAAAAGCAACTTGATTTATATATTTCTTCACTTCCTGAGAGGTCATACCAATACCTCTATCCTTGATGGTGATTGTTTTAGATTCTTTATTAACAGAGATCTCTATTTTTAAATCACCTAATTCACCTTTGAATTCTCCCAATGAAGCCAGTTTCTTTAATTTTGATGTAGCATCAACAGCATTAGAAACCAACTCTCTTAAAAATATTTCTTGATCAGTATATAAAAATTTTTTAATTATTGGAAAAATATTTTCCGCTTGAATATTTATATTTCCTTTTTCCATTTGAATAATTTTTTAAGCTAGCAATATAATAAAATCTGCTCATAATTTATATATATATTTAGTTGGTAGACTTATTTAATAGGCAAAATATCATCATTATTAAAATTAAAAAATAAAACCTCTCCTTTACTTATATTTGATTTATGATAAAATGTTATATTATTTTTTAAGTAGCTTCCTATAATTTTATATTTTCCACCAACATAATAAGAGTTTTTTACCTTTATTTTGTATTTAGAGTGATTTACAATATTAATATTTTCAGGCCTGATGTAAGTAACTTTATTATTTAATTTAAAAGAAGTTACTTCACCAAATAACTTTGCAATTTTTAAATTTTTTGGAAATTTATATATAGAATCAGGTTTGTCAAACGCTTCAATTTTACAATTGTTCAAAACTATAATTCGATCTGATATCTCAAGAGACTCTTTTACATCATGATTTACCATTATTGTTGTTATTTGATTTTTCTTAATAATATTTAAAATTATTTCTTTTAAAATATTTTTATTAGGTGTGTCTAAATTTGAAAATGGCTCGTCTAAAAGTAACAAATCAGGCTTTCTAATTAAGGACCTTACTACAGCAACTCTTTGATTTTCCCCACCGGATAATTCATGTGGGTATTTTTCAAGAATTAAATCAATTGAAGTTTTTTTAATTAAATTATCTAAATCTTTTTTTTCATAAATATTTAAATTAAATAATATATTTTCAAGCACGTTCATATGAGGAAATAAAGGACTTTCCTGAAAAACATAAGAAATATTTCTAAGATTTGCGCTAATGTTATCAATCCTGGTAGAATTTAAAAAAATAGTACCAGAACTAACTTCAGCTAATCCACTTAAACAGTTTAAAACTGTGGTTTTACCTGTTCCACTTGAACCAATAATAGAAATTATCTCCCCTTTTTTTTGACTAAATGTTATATTTTCTATAACATTTACTGAATTATAAATCTTTGAAAGGTTATTTACTTTTAGAAACATTTTTTTTATTTAAAATTGATGTTACATAAACTAGCAATATACTACAACAAATAATAATAGTTAAAGAAAATAAACTAGAAAGCCCTAAATTCTCTTCGCTTGCATAAATATAAGTTTGAGTAGCTAATGTCTCAAAATTAAATGGCCTTAAAATTAAAGTTATTGGTAACTCTTTAACAATGTCTATAAAAACTAAAATAAAAGCAGATAATAAAGCCTTTTTATTTAAGGGTAATGTAATATTAGTAAATGTATTTAAATAACTTGATTTTAATGATTTTGATTGTTTATCAAAAATTATTGGTTGCTTTTCCATACTAGATTGAATTGGATATATTGCGACCGACATAAATCTAAATATATAAGCATAAATCAATAAAAAAATAGAGCCCATTAAAAAAGTTAGATTTGTGTCAAAAAATCTTATAAATAACATTAAGGACAAACCAATTACCGCACCAGGAATAGCATAGCCAGTAGTTAAAAGTTTTAAAATATTAGTTACATATTTATTTTTGAATTCTCTTTTAACGTTTAGTAAATAAAAGGAAATGATAACAATCAATAATGATGAGATGAAAGAAACATAAAGACTGTTTCCTACTAACTGTAATAAATCATTAATATTATAACTATTTATATACTTGATTACATTTTTTGTTATGTGTATTACAGGTAATAAAAAACCAAAAAATATTGGGAGAGAAATTATAAAATATAAAATGAAATTATTATTTAAATGAGAAAATAAGTGTGAACTTTTAATATTTGATTTAATGTGATATCTAATTTTTTCTTCTCTTTTGGAAAGAAAAGAAGAAAAATATAGTAAAAGTAAAACTAGAATTAACAGAGTTGCTGATAAAAAAATTGCTACGGACTTATTATCTAAAGAAAACCAATATTTAAAAATACCAACTGAAAAAGTTTCTATACCAAAATATTTTACTGCACCATACTCATTTAGAATTTCCATGACAACAAGAATTAGACCAGAAAATATTCCAGAAAATGAAAGAGGAATTATGACTTTATGTATGATTTTAAATTTAGAAAGTCTTAAATTTTGTGATAAATTTAAATAAGTAGAGCCAATGAGAGAAAAAGAAATCCTAGAAGTTATATATATATAGGGATAAAGTGAAAAAGATAAAAAAAGTGAAAGCCAATTAATATTTAAAACATCAGATTGAAAATTAAACCAATAATTAAAAAAATTATATAAATAACCATTAAAACCAATTATATCTGAGTATGTGAAAGCGATAATATAACATGGTATTGCCAATGGTAAGGTTAAAAAAACATCAAATATATTTTTGAATTTTATTTTAAAAAAAGATACTATAAAAGCGGGAACAACAGCTAATATTAATGAGTATAGAGCTGTTAATATTACTAACAAAAATGTTTGTTTTGAATAATCAATAAAATTAGAGTTTAAAAAAAGAACAAGATCTTGCTTAGAGATTTTAAAAGTTTGAAGAAAAATAATGCAAATTGGAAGCAATATTATAAAGCCAATTATAAAAAAAGTAAGCGTAAAAAAATTTTTTTTTTCTATTTCCAATTTGATTTTTCAAAAATTTCAACGGCTTTTTCTCTGAAGAAACCTAGTGAATTTAAATCTAAGGTGTCTATTTTAAACTCACCCCATTCAGCAATTGTACCAGAAAAACCAACAAGATTGTTAACAGGATATTCATAGCTATTATTTACATAATATTTTTGAGCAAACTCAGATGTTAAAAATTTCATTAATTTTTTTGCATTTTCTTTATTAGGAGAGTTTTTTAATAATCCAAAGCCGGAAATGTTAATGTGCGCTCCACTTTGATCATCCATTTGGTTTGGAAAAAAAACTCCTACTGAGTTTGCAACCTGTCTATCTAAACTGTCAGATGAATTTTTAAGTAATCCAATATAATAAGAGTTGACAATTGCAATATCACCAACCGATGCAGCAATTGCCCTGACCTGATCTCTATCATTTCCTTTTGGAGTTCTAGCAAAATTTCTCACAACTTTATTACACCAATCCAAAGCATAATCCTCTCCATAGTTAGCAATGATTGATGACAATAATGCTTGATTATATGAATTTGAAGATGGCCTAACTAAAATTTTATTTTCCCATTTTTTATTTGATAAGTCACTGTATGTAGATAAATCAGATTTTTTAACTCTTTCTTTACTATATACAATTACTCTAGATCTATACGTAACAGGCATCCACATATTATTTACGTCAATTAAATTTTTATTAATATTAGGGCATATTTCAAGTGGATTAATTTTTTGTAATATTTTATTTTGCGCAGCTTTATATAATTTACCCGCATCGACTGTAAATAAAAGATCTGCAGGACAGTCTTTTCCCTCTGTTAAAATTCTTTCGATGAGTTCATCTGCACTTGCTTTCACAACATTTACTTTGATATTAAAGTCCTCTTCAAACTTTTTAAATAAATCTTTATCAACTTGATAGTGCCTTTTAGTATATAAATTAACAACTTCATCATTAACAAGTTTTTTATTATTAACACATGAAATAAAAAAACAAACAATTAGAAGAACATTATATATATTTAGCCTCATTTTTATTAATTTTAAAAAATCAAATTTATTTAGAAAAGATCTAAATAAAGAATTTTATTAAATAAAATTGTAAATTTAAAACTCATATTTAAAAAATTATGTCAGTTTCATTCTTTATAGAAATATATTTCATCGTTATCCTAATTATATTTGGGTTTTTATTATTCTCAAACTTATTTAGGCTTGATAAATATTTAGTCGCCCCTCTATTTAATAAAAGTAGAGAGTTTTATCTTACAATATTAAGCTATCCAATTATCGTTTTAATAATAATTGCAATTCTAGATGTTGGAAGTGGAACTAAGCTTACAATGCAATTATATGCTCCTGTAAAATTCGAGCAGGAAAAAAATATGAGATACGATGCAATAAAAAATAAACTACTACAAATCAGAGATTTACAAATTATTTTCAAATCCAATTCACCACAAAATAGATTTGCAAACAACTTTCAAGAATTAATTAATTTTGGCAAAAATGATTCAATTTCAATTTCAAAATATGTTGAAAAAAATGAGATAATTATTAACCCTGAGTGGATCGCAAATGGATGGAAGGAAAGTGAAATTAAGAAAACTAATAAAACATACATCACTCCTAATGGTGAAGAAAAAGTAAACACTGATGAGGGTTGGATTAAAAGAAGCTGGTTTGAGAAAGTTGAACTAGGAAAAGTTAAAGTTTGCTGTACCAAAGAAGACTCTCTTCAAATTGATAATATTGACAATCTAGCAATGGTACCCTATTCCAACCTAGAATTTAATTTGGCAGCTAAAAAAATAGTAAAATCAAATACTGAAATTAGTGTTTTTGAAGTAAGTGATCCAAATCCGTTTGACCCAACAGAAAAACTAAAAATTGGAGATTTGAATGAAGTTAATTTAGATGGAAATTGGGAGTAATATTAAGTCTGAATTCTCATTTTTTGACAAAAAAATTGAAATTAAGCACTCGGAATTTTACAAAGTATTTGCCCATTTAAATAATAATTCTTTTGCTTACACTATTTTTGACTTAAAAAATGAAGAATTCTTAGCTTTAGAATCTTTCATTTTTAATGATGAAAAAGATTTTACAAAAATTATTTCTCAATTCCCAGTTTTTAATTGGAATCTAAACTCAATATCATTTAACTATTTCAACAAAAACTGCACTATTATTCCTAACGCTTTATACGAGGATAAGTATAAAAAAAAATATTTTGAAATAAATAACAACATTGAAAGCACCGATGAAATTTTAATTAATAAATTAACCCATCTTAATGCTACTATAATCTACACGATTCCTAAAGTACAATTGTCAGAAATTAATAAACTAAAAACTTTTAAAATTAAACACAGCGCATCAATTTTTATTGACAATATTTTGAAACAGACAAAAAACTCAAATAAAAGTGAGTTGTTTGCAGACGTATCTACAAATAATTTTGATATTGCATTTATTAAAAAATCTAAGTTAATTTTTTACAATAACTTTAAATTTAAAACTATTAATGATTTTTTATATTATATACTTAATTGCTACAATACATTAGAATTAAATTCAAATGAGATTACTCTTCGTTTATCTGGTGAATTTAACAAAGAAATAATATTAAAAAATTTAAAAAAATACGTTAAAAATGTAATTATAGAAAACAAACCAAAGTCCTACTCATATTGTCATTTATTTAACAATGTACCCAATCATTATTTTCATAAATTATATAATCAATATAAATGCGAATAATTAATGGCAGGTATAAAAATAGAAGATTTAATATTCCAAAAAATCTTAACATAAGACCGACAACAGATAAGGCCAAAGAAAGTTTATTTAATATTCTTGAAAATATGGTGAATTTTAATGAAATAAAAACCCTTGATTTATTTTCAGGATCTGGGAATATATCATACGAATTTTTTTCAAGAGGATCAACAGTTACTAGCGTTGATAGTAATATTAAATGTATTAAGTTTATTTCTGATGTTAGTAAGAATTATGGAATGGATTTTTCAATAATTAAAAAAGATGTTTTTAATTATTTAAATAGTTCAAAATTAAAATTTGATATTGTATTTGCAGACCCACCATATAATATGCCAAAAAACAACTATTGTAAATTAATTAAACTTATATTTGAAAAGAACATAATTTCAAATAATGGAATTATAGTTATAGAACATTCTAGTTTTTTAAATTTTGAGAAACATGAAAAATTTTTTAAATCTAAAAAATATGGCGATGTTAATTTTAGCTTTTTAATAAACAAAATATGAAAAATGCTATTTTTCCAGGAAGTTTTGATCCATTTACATTAGGACACTTAGATATAGTAAAAAAATCTGAAAAGATATTTGATAAAATTATTATTGGCATTGGAGAAAATGATTCAAAAAAACCCCTACTCTCAGTAGAGAAAAGAAAAAAAATAATCAAACAAATCTTTATTAAAAATGATAAAATTGTTGTAAAAGACTACAACTGTTTAACTGTAGAGTTTTGTAAAATTAATAACATTGGATTTATTATTAGAGGGTTACGAAACAGCACTGATTTTCAAAAAGAAAAAGAACTTGCTCTAATGAATGAGGCTTTAGACAAGTCAATTACAACTTTATTTCTACCGTGCTCAAAAGAACATTCGATCATTTCATCTTCGTTAGTAAAAGAATTAATTCTAAAAAAAGGAGAGTTTAATAAATTTGTCCCCAAAGAAATATTTAATGAACTAAAATCATTCTAATTAATTTCGAAGATAAATATTTAATAGCTCTTTTATGGAGGAATAAGTTTTATTTAATTTATGTTTAATCTTACTTTTAGAAATCCACTCTACTTTAGTTATCCCCTCATTAAATTGTGGCTTAAACTTTTTACTGTAACTTGAATTAAATAAATACCAATTAGTTTCTTTTAAAATAACTTTCTTTTTGTCAAAATAAATATGAAATGTTTTAGCAATAAACTTTTTAAAGTCTAATTGATCCACACCACATTCTTCGAAAATTTCTCTGCCTGCAGCAATTTCAAATTTTTCATTTTTTTCAACTTTACCTTTGGGCAAATCCCAAAAATTGTGTCGATATATAAAAAGAATTTTATCTAGATCATTTTCTACAATGCCACCGGCAGCAATAATTATACTATGTTTTTTTTTAAAAAAATCTAATAGTTTGAGCCAATCATTAACAATATTACAGGATCTGTAAATTATTTGTTTTTCTTTTAAGTTTTTTTCATATAACTCATCATTAATTATAAGTATGAATTTGTCAAAACACTCAACATATAACGCATAATCTTCCTTAGATTCTAATTTTAATAAAGGTTTTATTTCAAAAGAAATATTGTTAAAAAAAACTTTATAAATTTGCGACATATTTAAATTATTATGAGCTCTAGAAAAATTGCAAAGCTACTTTTACAAATTAAAGCAATTAAATTAAATACAGAAAATCAATTCACTTGGTCGTCTGGAAAAAAATCTCCAATTTATTGTGATAATCGTTTAACACTTTCTTACCCTGATGTCAGAAACTTTATAATTGATAAGCTGACAGTTTCTACGAAAGAAAAATTTACTAATGTCAATTTAATTGCGGGAGTTGCAACTGCTGGAATTCCTCATGGCGCATTAATTGCACATAAATTGAATCTTCCATTCGTGTATGTAAGATCTAGTGAAAAAAAACATGGCAGAAAAAATAAAATAGAAGGTGAAGTAATTAAAAAAAGTAAAGTTGTTGTTGTTGAAGATTTAATTAGTACAGGTCAAAGTAGTTTGAATGCTGCTAAGTCACTACAAATAGCAGGCTGTGAAGTAGCTGGTATCATCTCAATTTTTAATTATAATTTTAAACATACAGAGGAGGTAATTAAAAAAAATAAATTTAAATATACTTCATTATGTAACTTTAATGATCTAATTACTCAGGCAAAAAAAGAAAATTATATCACTGGGGATGAGTATAATTTTATTTTAGATTGGCATGAAAAATTTAATATTTAGCATTTAAATGCTTTTTAAATTCACTCTGTAGATACTTATAATCTTTACTCAAAAATAAATCATAAAATATATTAAATTTTTCAATGAAAGAATTCAAAAAAATCTTTCTATTTATTTTTTTTTGAGTGTGATGAATAAGAGAAGTTGGTTCATATCCTTTAAAAGAAAAATTCTTTTGATTAATATTTACACCAACTCCAATAATTATTTCTTTAAAATAATTTTTTGAAATTTTTGTTTCAATCAATATTCCAGAAATCTTTTTGTTATTTAATAGTATGTCATTTGGTGGTTTGATTTTGATATCTTCATTATCAATATATTTTTTTAATGTATAAATAATAGATAATGATGTGATTATATTTAAATAACTTATTAGTGAAGATTTTAAATTATCGTTAGAAAGAAACATACTAAATAATAAGTTTTTATTTTTTTTTGACTCCCATGAACTATTTCTTTGACCAACTCCCTTATTTTGAAAATTAGCAACAATAATCATAGACTCAGAAATTTCATTTTTTCTAACAATTTCTTTTAAGAAGCTGTTGGTTGAATCTAAAACATCATAATAGATAATATTTTTAAACAACATAAAAAATTAAAATAATTTAGTTTATTAAAATTAGTTACAATATAAAATTTTATTTTTGCTAAAAATTATATAATTCATAACGAATTATTTTTATGGAAGAAAAAATTAAATTGATTACTAAATCTATTAAAAAGAAAGGTGGAAGTGAAATTGTAAGTATTGATTTACAGTCAATTGAAAACTCTCCATGTAGTTTTTTTGTTATTTGTAATGCAAACTCAAACAGACAAATTAATGCAATTGCTAAAGGAATTGAAGAAAATACAATAGAAAAATTTAAAACTAAGGCTTGGCATAAAGAAGGTTTAAATACTGACTGGGTTTTACTCGACTATATTGATATTGTAATTCATATTTTCAAACCTGAAACAAGAAAATTTTATGATTTAGTTGGTTTGTGGGGTGATGGAAAAATTAAAACTATTTAAAAATTAACAACTTGAAAAAAAATAAAAAAAATAAAAATTTAAACTTTTACTGGATATATCTTGTATTTATTGTTGGCCTTATTGGTCTTCAAATTTTTAGCTCCGTTATTGGAAAATATAAAGACATTGATGAAACAAAATTTATTAAATATTTAAATGATGGAGATATAGAAAAAATTCAAATTATTAATAGACAATTTGCTGAAGTTTATATAAAAAACAGCGAAATAAATAACTCGAATCATAAAGCTAATCAACTTAATCAAATTGGACCTCACTATAAAGTTGAAATTTTAGATATCAAATCTTTTAGAGAAATTATTATAGAACACAATAATTTGAATCCTGAAAACACAATTTCATACCCAAATGTTACAAGAAACACAAATTGGACTAATGATCTTTTATCATGGATTATTCCAATTGGGATAATGATTTTAATTTGGTTTTTTATAATGAAAAGGATGAGCAGTAGCGGTGCCGGTGGACAAATTTTTAATATTGGTAAATCAAAAGCTCAATTATTTGATAAAGATAAAATGCAAAAAATTACTTTTAACGATGTTGCAGGTCTTGAAGGGGCTAAAGATGAGGTTGTAGAAATTGTTAACTTCCTTAAATCACCAAAAAAATATACTGCTTTAGGTGGAAAAATCCCTAAGGGTGTTTTACTAGTTGGACCTCCAGGTACTGGGAAAACTTTACTTGCAAAAGCCGTTGCTGGAGAAGCAAAAGTTCCATTTTTTTCTTTAAGCGGGTCTGATTTTGTTGAAATGTTTGTAGGAGTCGGAGCATCAAGAGTTAGAGATTTATTCAAAATGGCCAAAAGTAAATCACCATCAATTATATTTATTGATGAAATTGACGCTATTGGAAGAGCAAGAGGCAAAAGCCAAATTACTGGAGCAAATGATGAAAGAGAAAATACTTTAAATCAACTTTTAACCGAAATGGATGGATTTGGAACCAATCATCATGTAATAGTCGTTGCAGCAACAAATAGAGCAGACATTTTAGATAGAGCTCTCACAAGAGCCGGGAGATTTGACAGGCAAATATATATAGACTTACCGGAACTTGATGAGAGAAAAGAAATATTTGGTGTTCATACAAAAAAATTAAAAATTGAAAAAAATCTAGACCTTGATTTTCTTGCAAAACAAACACCAGGGTTTAGCGGAGCCGACATAGCAAATATATGTAACGAAGCTGCTTTAAATGCTGCAAAACATAATAAGAAAAAAATTAACAAAGAAGATTTCTTAGAAGCAATTGATCGTATAGTTGGCGGTCTTGAAAAGAAAAACAAATTAGTTTCAAAAACTGAACGTGAAACTGTCGCATATCACGAAGCAGGACATGCGACAGTTAGTTGGCTACTTGAACATGCCGCACCTTTAATTAAAGTTACGATTGTCCCAAGAGGGAGGTCTTTGGGTGCAGCTTGGTACCTTCCTGAAGAAAGACAGTTAACAACAAAAGAGCAAATCTTTGATGAAATGTGCGTAGCAATGGGAGGAAGAGCAGCTGAAGAGCTAATTTTTAAAAAAATAACAACTGGCGCATTATCTGATTTAGAAAAAGTAACAAAGCAAGCTAGAGCAATGATTGCATTTTTTGGCCTAAATGAAAAGGTTGGTAATGTTACATATTATGACTCAACAGGTCAAGAGTCACCTTTCACAAAACCATATAGTGAATTTACAGCAAAACTAATTGATGAAGAAATAAAAAAAATAACATCAAAAGCTTATGAAAAAGCAAAAAAAATTCTTTCTCAGAACAAAAAAGGGCTAGTATCAATTGCTAAATTGTTACTAGAGAAAGAAGTTATTTTTAAACAAGATGTTGAAGGGATTTTAGGAAAAAGAAAGTGGAAAGAAGTCAAAAGAATTAGAGTTAATCAAATAAAAAAATAATTTATGAGCACCTCTGAAACTATAAAAAAAATTTTTGAAAACTTTGGAGAAAGTTTTTTTTCTAAAAATAAACCCATCACACTAAGTAAATACGAGATTTTAGAAAATGACCCAAAAGATGTAATTTTTGCAAAAAAATTAAATAACAGTGGTGGTAGATTCTTTTACAGTAATAAAGAGAATGAAATTAAAAATATTTTAAAAAAACTAATAACTCATATAAAAATTGATGAAGTTTGCTTTATTGATGAAAAAATAAAAAATAAATTTAGCGATCTTAATATTTCACTTGAACTTAACTCTGTACAAAAAAATAATGGCATCATTTTAACATGCGAGCATCTAATTGCCGACCAAGGAAAAGTGTTATTATCATCTGCACAAATTAAAAACAAAAAAATAGAAAATTTTCCAAATGAAATAATTGTGATTGCATACATATCACAAATTGTTTTAAGAATTAATGATGCAATGAGATCAATTACCAAAAAATATAAAACAAATAGCCCTTTTAATATTTCGACTATTGGTAGTGGAAATAAAAAATTAAGTGTTATTGTTGTTGAAGATTTTGAACATTAATATGTCATCTCTTAATAAAGAAATAATAAATAGATTATTTGTCAGTTGTATTTATTCTTTTTTTTTTATTACATCAACTTTATCAAATAAGAATTTTTTTATTTCAATATTCCTAATTTTTATTTTAATTACTGCTCTTTTAGAATTCTTCAATATCACAAAAAAATTAAATAATTTAATATTGAAAATATTTATTTCTACTTTTTTTATTATAGCTCCTATTCTAATTATCTACATGATTAAAACTGAACTAAATAATGGTGAAAATCTACTTACTTTTCTTTTTTTAATAGTTAGTATTAATGACGTATTCGCATATTTAATAGGAAGTAAAATTGGAAAAATTAAAGCTTTGAAAATCTCACCAAATAAAACGATAGAGGGTTTTTTTGGAGGTATAATTTCATGTGTCATTATAGGGCCATTGCTTATTAAGCTTCTAAATATAAATTTAGAAATCAATAGTTTTGTTCTATCATTATTAATATCAATATTTGGAATAATCGGTGATTTATTAGAGTCTTATCTCAAAAGAAAATTTAATAAAAAAGATAGTGGCACAATACTGATGAGCCACGGTGGAATTTTGGATAGAGTAGACAGTATATTATTTTGCGCACCTTTTTTTTATCTTATAATTAAATTAAATTAAAATATTTTCGAGTTCTTTTAAGTGAAAAATAGTAAAGGTCGAGTCAGACTTTTTCATTGTATGTTTATAATCAAAAAAAACTTGGTCAATTCCCAAGGATTGAGCGCCTTTAACATCACTAATAAAATCATCTCCAATCATCAATGCTTCTTTTGAAGTTGTATTACAAATTTTTAATGCATATTGAAAAATTTTTTTGTTAGGCTTTAAAACTCCCACGTCCTCAGAAACAATTATTTTTTTAAAAAAACTATAGATTCCAGATTTTTTAAGTTTTATATATTGAACTTCTTTAAAACCATTAGTTATAATATGTAGATTATAATATAAACTCAAATTAAAAAGCACACTCTTAGCACCCTCCATTAGTTTAGTTTGAGAAGGTGAGTTAACAATATAAAAATTGCCTATTTTATCAGACAAGTGTCTATTTTCAATATTAAAAAAAATAAGAGTTTTAAAAAATCTTTGCTGTCTTAAAGTATCTTTATTAATCAAGCCTTCTCTGTATTTATACCACAAGCTTGCGTTAATATTTTTATAAACATTAATAAATTTTTTTTTTGAAATTACCCCATGTTTTTTTAAATCAAATTTTTCATAAATGCTATTCAAGACATTTTTTGAGTTATAATCAAAATCCCATAGTGTATTGTCTAAATCAAAAAAAATATCTTTGTATTTCATCTTACTGTAAATTAACTAAAATATTAACACGACTGCACTTAAATAAAATTATTTTGGATTTTATAATACTGATGATTACAAGCTCCAAACCCTGCATAAAAATTTTTAACTCCTGGAATATTAGAGCCTTCAAAATCTAAAAATTTTTTTTGCATGCAGTTTGATTTGATAAAATAATTAATTAAGAATGTCATAGAATGAAAATGTTTATATTTGGGTCTTGTGACATTAAATAACATTGTATAACGATCATGACAATTTAAGAAAAAAGCAGCAGAAACTAAATTATTTTCGGGATCAAAAACACCTACTAAATTGCCTCTTTTTTTTTCTATTGATGTTTTTATTAACCTCTCCACAATAAGGTAATTATTGTCAAAAAAAAAATATTTTTTAATTGACTTTTTTATTCTACTATTTTTTCTAAATAAATTCATAAAAAAATACAATTCTACATTATCAATAAATTTTAATTGAAATTTTTGACTTTTTTTCAAGTTTCTTTTAGTATTACTATTAAATTTTAAAATTAAATCTTCATAATTTTTATTTAAATCAAGTAAAAAATTATTATTTCTAGAGTAAATAATATTTGAATTACGTCTTAGTAATTTATTTTGATCAATACCTAATATTCTAGAAAATTCAGAAGTCGCGCAATAAGAAAAATTTTTAAAGTACTTCAATAATATTTTTTCATGAAAATTTGTAATCAAATCTTCATTTATTTTTGAAATAAATGAAGATTTATAAAAAAGACCTAATTGTTGGCAAAACAATGGATGATAAACTGATTTTATGAAAAAAAAATTTTTATATATGACTGGAAATACCGCCTCATATTCATTAAAAACAATTGCATCCCAATTTTTACAAACAACATCTAAATACCATGATAAACCATAAATACGATAATTTTTAGAATTTGAAACACAATTATCCCATTTAAGTCTATTAATATTTTTGTTTTTAATGTATTTAAAATTGTTCATCTTTTAAATTTGAAACATATTTTATCATATTTTCATAAACAGAATGCCAATCTTGCCAATCATTTTCAAAAAATAAAGATTGATTGTGCCAAACTGATGTAAATGTACCGTTTACGTATTTTACTTCATTAATTAAATTGTAAATCTTTGAAATAGCATCCTTAGGATCTAAATTTAAATAATTTTTAAGAGTTACATCCATAACAATAAAAGGATGTATTTTTAAATCGGTCTCTAACTCCAAATCTAGATCATAAAAAAAATATGAATTACATGTACCACTTCTAAAACCAGGCATTGATGCAAAACCCATCGAATAATCATTTTTAATTGATGAATTTAGTAGATTTTTATACATATTTGGCATATCTAATTTTATATAATGCTGACGACTATTAAGAATATTTTTATGAATGATTTTTTGCAATCTTTCAATTTCAATTTTTAATAATTTTTTTTTTGATAAGGACCTAACAGAGGGGTGAATCCCAACTAGAACATGATCATTAACTGACTTGATTAGTGATTGAAATATTTTACTAGAAAATGAAATAGACTTATCATATTTATTATAATCACCTAAAAGAAAAAAAAATATTGTGTGAATATTATATTTTTTTGAGGTTGCTAATATTTTATTAAACGTGTCAAATGGATCAGACTCAAAACCAAATAAAACTTTAAATCTCTTTGATAAATTATGATAGTTAAATAAAATTAAATCAGCTATTGAACTAATAATAGTTCTAACAATTCCTTTCTCTTTGTATAGATAGGCAGAGTCAACATCGATTGAACTAATAAACTGAAATTTTTTTTTAGGAAAAAATAATTTTGGGTATTTTTTTTCTAATTCTTTTTTTATCAAGTTAATCCAAATATCTACAATCGGCCTTTCTAAAAAATTATTCTTAAAAGCTAAACTTTCTTTTGCTTCAAATCTACCATGAATATCTTTTATATGAGGTAAATATTCTTCATATCTACTAATCATAAAAAATGATGCAGCAAAAGGATCAAAAGGAAAAACAGAGTTATTTACTGAAAAAAAACAACTTAAATTATTATAATTAAAAACATTTATATTTCTTTCTATTATTCCTTTTTCAAACAAAAGTTCATGGCACTGAAAAAAAAGCTCATTATCAATAGGTGAATGAGAATAACTTAATTTAGGTAGACTAGTTTTTTGAAATTCTTTTTTATCTAGGCAGAAGGATATCTCAATACCTAAAATTTCTGAGAATATTTGTTTGAATATATATTTAACTCTTGGTGTTAAACTATGAGTATATATAATTAACATCTATTCTTCTTTTTGCTTTATTGATTTATAATAACAAAAATGATGAAAAATGCATTAGAATTTATTATTCAGATTTTTTTTTATTGACAATTAATTCTTCGTCGGCTGGCACATCTTCAACAACAGGTGTCTCTTCAACAACAGGTGTCTCTTCAACAACAGGTGTCTCTTCAACAACAGGTGTCTCTTCAATAACAGGTGTCTCTTTTTTGTTTAAAGACTTTTTATTTGTTGGTTTTTTAGTCTTTTTTTTCTTTTCCTCAGTTAAACTAGAAGAAATAGTGGATAATTTACTAAGTTTTGATTTTATGTTAGCAGCTTTATTTTTATGAATGACATTTCCTTTAACTAATTTATCAATCATGGAAATGACTTTAGAAAACTCGTCTCTACTAGCAGGAGAATCTCCATTCTTTATTTTTTTTATTGCATTTCTAACAGTTTTGTGAAAGTACTTATTGCGCTGATTTTTGGTATAATCAGACCTAGTCCTTTTTATTGCAGATTTATGATTTGCCATATTATAAAATTATTAAGCAGTCCGTAGGGGAATCGAACCCCTGTTCCCAGGATGAAAACCTGATGTCCTAACCCCTAGACGAACGGACCGTAGAAATTAGTCAGCAAAATTAAAAACTTTTATTATCAATACAAATTATTTAACAATTAATATGCTTTTGCAAATAAAACTCTTTGTTTAGATAAATTGCCAGTCATAATACATTTACCATCTTCAAAATTATCAAAAGGAATACATCTAATAGTTGCCTTCGTTAATTTTTTTATTTTCATTTCTGTTTCCTCAGTGCCATCCCAATGAGCAAGAATAAAACCACCTTGTTTAATTATTTTCTGAAAATCATCAAATTTATCTACCGAATGAGTGTTTTTCTCTAAAAAAATATTTGCTTTATTATATAAATTAAATTGTATGTCATTTAAAAGGTTCTTGACGATTGAAGTTAATTTATCAGATTGAAAAAAGTTTTTTTCTAATTTATCTCTTCTGAAAACTTCTATTTTTCCTTCTTGAATATCTCTTTTGCCAATTGATAATCTAATTGGCACACCTTTAACTTCATACTCATTAAATTTCCAACCTGGTTTATGAGAATCACGGTTATCATACTTAACTCTGATGTCTTCTTTATGTAAATCTTTTTGAATTTTTTTACAAAATTTATCTATGATTTCAAATTCTTCTTTTCCCTTATAAATAGGAACAATAACAACTTGATAAGGTGCAAGCTGAGGAGGTAACACCAAACCTTGATCATCAGAATGAGTCATAATTAAGGCTCCCATTAATCTAGTTGACACTCCCCAAGAAGTAGACCATACATGCTCTAGTTTTCCATCTCTATTATTAAATTTTACATCAAAAGCTTTAGAGAAATTCTGTCCTAAAAAGTGCGATGTCCCTGCTTGTAATGCTTTTCCGTCCTGCATTAACGCCTCTATACATAAGGTATCAATGGCACCAGCAAATCTTTCTGAATCAGTTTTTTTTCCTTTAATAACAGGAATAGCCATAAATTTTTCTAAAAAGTCTGCGTATAAATTTAATATTAATGTAGTTTCTTCTTTAGCTTCTTTCTTTGTTTCATGGGCTGTGTGACCTTCTTGCCATAAAAATTCAGAAGTTCGTAAAAATAATCTTGTTCTCATTTCCCATCTAACTACATTCGCCCATTGATTTACCATAATTGGCAAATCTCTATAAGACTGTATCCATTTTTTATACGTGTCCCAAATAATTGTTTCTGAAGTTGGCCTAACTATTAATTCTTCTTCTAACTTAGCCTCTTCATCAACAACTATTCCTTCTTTAGAATTCTTTAATCTGTAGTGAGTGACTACAGCACATTCTTTAGCAAAGCCATCAACATGATTTGCTTCTTTTGAAAAAAAGGATTTAGGTATAAACAAGGGGAAATATGCGTTCATATGACCTGTATCTTTGAACATTTTATCCAACTCAGATTGTAACCTTTCCCAAATTGCAAAACCATAAGGCTTAATAACCATACACCCTCTAACTGCAGAATTCTCTGCTAAATCTGCATTCATAACAATATCATTGTACCATTGTGAATAATTAGCGTCTTTTTTTGTTATATTCTTAGCCATATTATATTATTTGGTATGTTTTTTGTAATACATTTATTAATTTTGTTAAAACTGTACATTACAGTAAAGATATATTTTCAATTGAAAAAAACTTAAAAGAATATGAATTTTTTTGTAATCATTAATAAATTTTACTTTTCTTTATTACTTATCCTTCCTTTTTTTTTGCATAGCCAAAATTATGTTGATGATATTTACTACAGTGATGAAGAAGTAAATTACAATTTTTTAGACACACAAATCGATAGCATTGATAATACTGAAATGGATAATAATGATGAAGATTATTTTTATGATGAAAATTTTTCCTATTATGACAAAATTGATAGATTCATTGATCCAGGCTTAGATTATTACTGGAATTACAATTTCTATTACGACCCGTGGGATCTTCATTATTATAATTACCATGGAATTAATTCATTTAATTGGCCTTATTATAATGGTTGGGGAATGACAAATTATTTTGGACTAGGATGGGGTCACTACGGATTAGGATGGGGTCACTACGGATTAGGATGGGGTCACTACGGATTAGGATGGGGTCACTACGGATTAGGATGGGGTCACTACGGATTAGGATGGGG
>Ga0160423_10001657_pt1 | contig 18662 bp, 8 predicted proteins | sample CRUFie14St8metaG_FD_108191 | JGI IMG/M metagenome (GOLD analysis project Ga0160423, IMG submission 108191) | Marine microbial communities from the Costa Rica Dome - CRUD Field 142mm St8 metaG | ecosystem: Environmental > Aquatic > Marine > Oceanic > Photic zone | place: Costa Rica: the Eastern... | reverse complement strand
TAATCAAGAACAAATGATTGATAGGTCTAGGATTCGTGACATTATGAATGGTGGTGAAGCTGCAGTAAAAGCACTTCTTGGTAATTCAGTTAATGTAGAGTATCACGAACTACCTGCACCTAATTTATTTTTAACAGCACTAGAAAGATTTGCACAGAAACTAGGTAGAAGTCCTGATTTAAAAGTTGATATTATAAACGAAAAAGATAGCGAGAGAGCTAGAAAAAAATCAGAAAAACTAGAACGCATTGTTACTTCATACGATAAATTTCAAAAACTACACATGCAGTTACCACAAGCTGCAAGATGGTTACCTGGTTATGGTTTTATAGCATGGACTATAGGACACAAAAGAGATAAAGATGGCAACCCTTATCCTTATGCTGAACTACAAGACCCATTTAGTTGTTACCCTGGAATATTTGGTAACGACCAACAACCACAAGAATTAGCAATAATTCGTAGAGTGCCACACACAATATTGGCAGAACAATATCCAAATGCTAAACAGTACATATTTGCACAAGAAGAAAATAATGATGGTTTTCAAAACCCTTATTCTGCACTTATGGATAGTACAGATAGAGCAGGTGGATGGGCTAACTCTACAGGACATGGAAAAGTTGTAGTTGAGTATAGAGATGAGGAAGGAACTTATGTATTCCTACCTGAAAACAAAAAGATTATAGATTTTATGCCTAATGTATTAAAGTCAGGACCTTGTTTTGTTATAGCTAAAAGATATGCGTTTGACCAAATGCAATCACAGTTTCAACACATTACAGGTCTTATGGCAAATATGGCAAAAATTAACATACTTGGAACTATTGCTATGGAAGATGCAGTATTTACAGAAACAAACATTGTTGGTGAGATTGAATCAGGAAAATATAGAAAAGGCAGATTTGCTGTTAACTATTTAACACCTGGTTCGCAAGTGTCAAAGCCAGTCAACAATCTACCATATCAATTATTTCAACAAGTAGATAGACTTGAACGACACTTGCGACTTGGTGCAGCATATCCAGTATCTGATGATGGACAATCACCTAACGCATTTGTTACAGGTAGGGGATTAGAGGAACTAGGACAATCTGCATCACTGCATGTAAGAGAATATCAAACAGTTCTTAAAGAAGCACTACAAGAGCTAGATGCTAAAAGATTAGAATATGATGAAATAATGTTTCCTGGAGTTCGTAAACCTATTGCAGGTAGGCACAAAGGAACTGCGTACAAAGAATCTTATACACCTACATCAGATATATCAGAAGTATATGAAACAAGAAGAGTGTATGGCGTAATGGCAGGTTTTGATGAACCACAAAAAATTATTACAGGGTTGCAATTAAAACAACAAGGAATTATTGATACACAGACATTACAAGAAAACATGGATGGATTAGATAACATTACTAAGATACAACAACGAATATCTGCAGAAAAAGCAGAAACAGTTTTGTTTGAATCTCTTATGGCACAAGCTGCACAAGGTAATCCTAAAGCAACTATTGCTGCTATAGAAATAAGAAAGAATCCACAAAAAATGTCAGAGATACTAGATAAGTTTTATACAGCAGAAGGTGAAGAACCTTCACCAGAAGAACAAGCACTACTTGGACAAGGAGGACCACAAATTCCTGCAGGACCAGGTGGTCAACCTGCAGGTATAGAACAAGTATTAGGTGCATTAGCAGGAGGTCCTGGTGGACAACAATAAAGTTACCAATATATTTTTTGACATGATTAATCAAGAAGATTGGTCAGAAGATGTATTTACAGGAACAAAAGAAGGTGAAGAAATGATTGTTGCAAAACAATATTTAACTTTACCTACACCACACCCACACTTTTTTATAAATTTAACATTTGAATATGAATACAATCCAGAGTTAGGAAAAGATTTATGGTAAGAAAAAGCAAAGCGTTAAAAGAAGCAACTGATACTGATATGACAGGTGGAGGTGCATATCAGGATATTGTTGCACCACCAAGAAAAGAAGGCGACCCAACAGGACAAACAACTGCTATAGAAAATCAAATAGCTGCAGTAGGTGGCACACCACCTATGGATGGTGGTCCTGGAGGAACAATACCAGGTCCTAGACCACAACCTATATCTTTATCTGCACCTACACAAAGACCAAGTGAACCTGTTACTGCAGGTATTCCTTTTGGTCCAGGTAACAATGGACCAGAACCAATTACTACAAATACTGTAGATAATTTTTTAATGGCAGCTAGAGAGGTATTTCCAGACCCTATATTTGACCAATTATTGGATTCGTAAATGGTCAAGCCATATTTCTTTATACCACCTGAATTAGAGGAGTATTACTCTAAACAATCTACTGCTAACAGAAATGAAGTAGAGTTATTTAAAAAACAAATAACTCCTGAATTAGCACAACAAATTGCAGATGTAAGTCGTGCATATCCTACGCTAGATAAAAGATTAGTGTCCTATTTACCACAAATGGGTGTACAAGCTGATGATGAATTGTTGTTAGATATAGCAGCAAAACAATTTTCATCACAAGAAAAACAAGATAGAGAAAAAGTAATAACAGATGTAAATCCATTTAAAAGATTTACACAAATGTCAGACTTAAAACTTACACAAGGATTTGAATGGGTATCAAGAGGTTTTAAATCTGCTGCAGTTGCATCACAAGCTACAGATACACCATTATTAGAAGGTGTGCTTAAAAGTGGTTTAGCAGGTTTTGCAATACAAAAAAATGGACCAGACAATGTAAGAAGAAATTTATTAGGAGATGCTTTTGCTGATGCGTATAACGAATCAAAAGAAAAATATGGTTTAACAAGATACGCACGAGCAAAAGAATCACAAGAAAAATATGGTGTTAGGAATTTAGGTACTGGTTGGTTTGCAAACAGTCAAGATTTAACACAAACAGAGGGATATAGACAAGCACTAAATTTAGGTTATTCACCTGCTAGAGCTAGAAAAGAAGCAGCAAAAATATATGGTGATTCTATTACACAAGATTTTGCTGAAGATGAAAATCAATTTAAATACGACACAAAAGTTGCAGGAGATGTCAACATATCACCAGGTAGAATACTTGCAGGTACATTTGCACCACAAGGTTCTGTAGGTTATTCATTAACATCAGCATTAGTAGATGGTGTATTTAGAGTAGGTGCTGACCCTACAAATTTATTGTTTATGTATGGTTCAGGTGTTAAAACAGGTGCAAGAGCAATATTGTCTAGTGCAGAAAGAGCAGCTTATGTAAATAGAACTACAAAAGCAGGTAGAGCAGTAAGAACTGTTTTGCCTGGAAAAACAGGTAAAGAAGCTAGAAGGCAAGTATTTGGTAAAACTGCAGATGAAATATTAGATTCAAGATGGGGTAAAGATTTTATAACAGGATTAACTAAAAATGATTCTATTGCAAGATTAAACGACATACCACAACTTAGAAACATAGACCCTTATGTTAAAAAATTATTAGTAGGGGTTAAAGATGAAGATGTTATGCGTGAAGTAGTTAAAAGTCTTATGCGTGGTGGTGATTTAGAAGGTATATTACTAGCACCATATTCTGGTACTTACTTTAATGCAAAAGTAATGAATGAATTAATTAATCAAAGACCACTTAACAAACTACCTATGCAACCAAAAGCATTATCTGTACTAGCTAATAATTTAGCAGATGCACTAACTGGTGGTTCTGCAGATATAGCACCACTTCGTAGAACAGTAGGTGCGTTACTAGGTAAAGCAACAAATAATGAATTTGGTGGTGTAGTTGGTTTAAGTGGACAACTTACAGGTGTATTACCAGTAAAACTTAAAAGAGCATTTGGATTAGCACCTACAAGAATTGCATCTATAAATCTTATGACAGAAACAGCAGATAATTTAGATAGATTAATGAAAGTTTCAGGTGCAGGTTTTAAAGAAAGAGATGAAATTATATTTCAATTACTAAAAGCTAAAAATCAACAAGATGTAAATGCTGTAGTTAACAGTGTATTTAGAACAATGACTAAATCTATAAAAGATTCAAATCCTGATTTAGTAGATGAAGGTGAAATATTTGATTACATAACAAAAGTATTTCAAGATGAAAGCAGAGAAAGAATGTATTTTTATGGTGAAAAAGGAATACCTATGCAGTTTCCTGGAACAAAAATAAATACATCATCATTTGTAGATGAAGCAGGAAATATTATTGATGAAGTAAACGAAGCAGTGCCTACAGCTTTTTCTTTAAGAGAAATGGCAGAACATTATGCTGTATTACCAGATTACCAAGATTTATTAAATGCAACATCTATGTTTTATAGAGTTGTTGGTCCAAAAGGTAGTCGTATGAGAGAAGCATTTAGTAAAGCTACAACATGGGAAGATGCACAAGAAATACTTAAATTTGCAAAAATACCTAGAAGAGGATTTGAAAAATCATGGCGTACTGGAGGTATAGAACGAATAGCACCTGAAGGCAGACTTCGTTTTATTTACAATGACATAATACAGCAAAGAGCTTTAAAACCTATGTGGATGCTTAGAGCAGCACTTGCTGTTCGTGTTCCTGGAGAAGAACACATGAGAATGTTTTTTAAAGGTGCACCTAATTTAGTTAATCACCCATACGAATATCATTTGTTAAATCCATTTATGATGAAAATGTTAGGTCGGTCAGACAATCCAACAATACAACTTGTTAATGCACAAAAAGAAGTTTTGTACACAACAAGAATAATGAAAGATGAAATAGCTGACACAGTAATATCATTAGGTTCTGATGAGTTTGCTGATGGTTTGAGAAAAGTTACATTTCCAGAAATACAACAATTAATTAAAGTAACAAATCTTGGTGTCAATATAGAAGGTCAAGTTGGTAGTCGTTATCTTAAAGCAGCGTTTGAAGGTAATGATGCTAAATATTGGGAGTTTGAAGATATAGGAGAACTTAAAACACTTAAAGATGATGGTGTTATAAACAGAAAAACTGTTGATGAAGTTGGTAATGAATTAGGAGATATTGTTACAAGTGGTGAATCACAAGGTGGTTCTGTTGCACTTAATAATAAAAACAAAGCTAGATACGAAGGTAATGTTATAGCGTATGTATCTCCATACAAACCATATCAAAAAATTATTAGTGATGAGTATTTAAATAATCAAGCATTAATAAATAACACCGATAGAAAAGGTGCGTTAAAAGCAATATTAGAAGATTACATAACTGACCCTAAAGTAAAAAGTTTATTAGAAAAAGAAAACCATGTGTTTGGATATTGGTGGGATGATTCTACAAAACAATGGTTTTTTGATATTAGTGTCGCTATGCCAAAAATTACAAAAGAAGGTGATTTAGCACTTCGTGACACAATACGACAAATACAAAACGCTATGATTATAGGAATTAAAGGACATCAAAAATCTATATTTATACCTAGAGAAGTAGTTGACAATCTAGGAAATGCAGTTCCTAAAGAATTAAAAGATTTGTTATTTGAAGTAGATGAAGGTTACTTAGTTAGTCTTGTAGATGACATAAGTGGTAAACAAAGAACTATAAAAGACACACTTACATCTGATGTAGATTTGTACACAGTTATAAACAAAAATGTATTGGAGTATTTGTATGAAGAAAACTTTACTGTAGCTAAACAGATTATTGATTCTAAACCTGGAACATTTGCATCAGCTAGAGTTACTGGTCAATTTTTTAAACATACAGATGAATTTATGAAAGCATCTGCAGACCAATCTATTATACAAAGACTTAGACCAGGTAGAACAAGAAACAAAATTAGAGATGATTTTTATGACACTGTTACTAAGAGAGATGCTAGTGGAAACATAAGACCTGAATGGTGGAGATTTTTTACTACAAGAATTTTAAATTTATCTACAGATGAATTACATATTCGTGTTGCTAGAGATGGTGTAGAAGAAACACTTAACTGGGTGCAAAATACTAAAACAGGTAGAGAATACATAGACCAATTAATTTCTATGTCAGAAGATTATAAAATGCGTAGTGAAATGTTAAAACCAGGTGGTTTAGAAAAGTATGTAAAAGCAGCAGCATATAGAATTGGTCAATTACAAGGTAATCCTACTCTTAAAATATTTGATGATGCAGGTAATGAAATATTAAATAGATATTCTGACATACTTAAAAAAAGTGACCAAGGAGAATTTTTATTTCATAATTACGAAGTTGATTTGTCACAGGGGTCAAGACAAATACTAGATTTTATTGCTAATGGTGGATTTATAGATGGTGAAGATTTTGTAGAGTATGCAAGAAAAGTAAACATTAATACTGCTAAAAAATCATTTGTTAATAAATTTATGCCATCACTTAAAGAAGCATTTAAAAAAGATATTATAGATTTAGATTTAGGTGCAAAAGAACTTGCAGGAAACATGAACAAAGAGTATATGACAGATGGTGTTAATGCACAAAACTTAGGAGAAGCATTTGATATATTTTTAAGAGATGCTTATAGCTTGTTACTTACAAGACCATCAGATACATTAAACAGAGAACCATTATTTAAATGGGCATATTTTCATTTGTCTAAAGAAGAAATAGCATTTCTTAACAAAGATGCCAGACAAGAATTAGGCGTGTTTGCTAATAAATGGTTAAAAGGTTCAGAGTTAAATGATGACATACAAAGACTTGTTCGTGAAACACCATTAGACCCACAAGAATCCATAATGACACTAGAAGATATGGACTTACGACTTAAATCAAAAGCATTAGAGTTTGTAAGTGATTTGTTATATGCAAGTACAACAAGACATGTCGCATCAGATTTAGGAAAAACTTATGTACCATTTCCAGAAATATGGGCAGAAGTTCCTAAGACCTGGAGTAATTTAATTAAAGACAATCCACAAAAATTTTACAGAGCAAGTCTTGCTATAGATTCTGGTAAAGAAGCAAAACCATGGGATAGTAAAAATGGATTTTTTGAAGAGGACCCAGTTACAGGTGAGTTAATGTTTCATTGGTTAGATGTATTTAATGTTATGACAATGGGTATTCCTAAGTTATTAAACAGAAAATTAGGTATTAATGCTGCACCTATGCAACAAGCATTTTTAGGTGATAACTACCAAGAGCAAGGTGTAAGAGTAAAACCAGAAGGTTTTGTGTCTGGTCTTAACTTAGTTTCTGCTAATGGTTATTCACCTGGTTTTGGTTGGTGGGTAACAGTTCCATACAGATTATTTAGTAGGCGTTATGGTATAAATCCACCAGAGTTTGTAGAAGAATTTTTGTTAGGTTCTTTTGGAGATAGAAAACAAAGGTTTGGAATATTGGACCAAGTAGGTTGGGCTAGAGATATTATTAAAGGTTCAGATGTTGCAAGAGATGTATTAGATGACCCAGAGTATGATGAAGCATTTAATAGCACAGTTATGGACATTTACACAATGTTATATTACGCAGGAGAATGGACACCAGATGATGCTGCATCACAAGACAGAGCATGGGAACAAGCAGAACAAGCTGCATCTAATCACTGGTTTTTTAGAGGTGGTGCTAAGTTTGGTTTGCCTACAGGAATACAACCTAGATATGAGTTAGAAGATAAAAATGGTAGATGGTGGCAAATACAATCATTAACTAAAAAATATAGTGATATGTTAGTAGAAAATGATTATGACTATTACTTAACTACACAACAATTTATAGACAAGTTTGGAATAAATCCTGTGCCACTTAGAGAAAGACAAACTGCAAGAGTTGGTAACAGACCAGTAACTGAAGATTCCTATAGATTTTGGTCATCAGTAGAAAATGAAAAACATTTAAATGAGTTTCCTCTTACAGGTGTATATCACTTTCCAGATAATTATGATGATGAATTTTCTTATGAAGGATATTTAAATGCAAATGTAAAATTAAAACCTGCAGTATATGGTGATTTATTAAATCAAACATTATTAAACCTAGAAATAAAAAACGAAAAGAAAAAACACAAAGAAGCTAATCCTGCTATTTCACGAGATGATTTAAATGCACACATGGCAGCATTTACAGAAAGAAAAGTACAAGAGTATGGTGTACTACCATTTGGTTCATTAGGTGAAAATGTAAATACTGCAGATTGGGAACAAAAAATAGTTGAAGCACAACAGTGGGATAAAGATGAGTTTTTTAGTCAAAGTCCTACAAATATACCATTACAAGAATATTTAAAAGAAAGAAATAGATGGGTTAGACTACAACAACAAGGTGGTACATATAAAGGTGTAACTGTTGACCCCAAAGATGTTCTTAAAGGTGCATATTTAATAAGTGAAAATGATGAATTTGGAGATGCAATAAGAGCTAACTTACACAGTTTTGCATTAGAATTAATGAAGAAGTACCCTTATCCTGACTATTATTGGAGTAGTATGTATTATGGTGTATTTTTTAGAGAAGTAAACAACAAATTTTATGGAGATAATTAATGGGTGTATATATATCAGAAGTTAGGGATGAACGAGAATTAACATTTAATCAATTAGTTAATTGGTATCAAGAAAATCCTGATGAATTAATTGGTAAAACTGTACAAGATGTTATTGAAGATATTATAAGTGTAGTAGTTGTTGGTACATACATAGGAGAAGGACAAGGTCAAAATTTAACAATACAAAAACTTATGGATAAAGGTGTTGATTTCGGTCTTAATGGAGGCAACATAAGTTTTGAACAATCAATGTTAGATGCACCATCATTAGGTTTTGTAAAAAGTAATAAACAATATCAAGGTAGATTAGTTCAAATAAATGACTTAAAAGGTATTATTCACAATTTACAATATGATGTTGCACTAGCGACACAAATAGCTATGAGTGCTGAAGATGCACAAGAAATAGAAAATTATGATTTTACTGGTTTACAAGGTTTACACAGCACATTTGCTTTTCCAGACAATTTAAAACCTTTAGTAAATTATTTTGTTGGTGATTCAAAACAATCAGGTTTAAGTGTAGGTGACTTTATACCAGTTGCAGAAGATGACCCTTATACAGGACAACCAATACCTTATTTTTATGGAAACACACCAGGATATACAGCAGTAGAAGATGGTTCATTTATTAAAACAGGAGAGGAATCTGCTGACCCTATAAAAGATGCTAATGGCAATATTGTGAAAGCAGTATTTAAATTAAGGGATGCAGAAGAATTATTGTACTCATTAGACAATACACAGATAAAAGAATTACAAGACCTTATGATATTTTACGATAGGGAAACATACGAAGGATTAATAGAAAGAGATGGATTTATCAGTCCAAGTAATCCAGAGTTAAAGTTTATTGCATTGTTAATGGAAGAAGGAAATAACAGTGTGTTAATGAACGCACTAAATCCAGATGCGTATGACAATGTTGTATCTAATTACAATTCAGAAGTATCTGACTGGAACAACCTAGGTTTTGGTGCAAGTAAATCAAATGTTGTACAAGCCATCATGGACAAAACATTAGAGATAAATTCATTAGATGCAGTAATGGGTGTAGGAACAGAGTATTGGCAAGATAGAAGATATAACTTAGTAAACCCTAGTCCAATAGAAATGGAAGCAGAATTACAAAAGTATTTTAATGCTTTAGGACTAAATATGACAGCTAGTGATGCTGTAAGGTTAGGACAACATTTGTTAGATACAAGACAAAAAGAAGCTGATAGAAAAATGGAGATAGCAAATCAGGTAGAAATGTTTTTGTCTGGTACAAGGTTGTTAGAATCACAAGCGTTAGTTACAGAAAAACCAGTATTAGCACCAGATGCAGATGCTTTAGAAAAACAAGCATATAACAAAAATTTAGCTTTGTATAATGAATACATACAAGCAAAAGAAGAAGGAAGAGTTAGAACTGTAGCAGGTGTAGGAGAGTTTATAGCACCTACTGAAGAAGAAGTTAGAGCAAAATATAATATGCCTAAACTAGATACTTACAATTCTGAATTAGAGTTTAACAAAATATTAGAAACAGAACTTGCAGATAGAATAGGTGCTGTTAATAATGTAAAAGCACTTAGAGAACAAAGTGCAAAATTTCAAAGTAGATTTTTAGCAGCTAGACAATTTATGACAGGAGGATAGTGGAAGAAGAAAATAACAATAAAGATATATTTGGTGAATTAGATTGGTACAAAGCAAAGACAGTTAAAGAAATGCGTAATGACCTTATTAATATGGCTAAAGGTAATTATTTTAGTGATGAACAATCTTATGTTTTTAAAACAAGTGGAAAAATTGTAATTAGAAGTGGTGAAGAATTAAATGACCAAGCACCTGAAGGTCCTGGTCCAGAAGAATATGAACAGATGAATGATGAACAAATAGTACAGCAATACATAACAAGAATAAAAATGTTTCCACCATTAGTAGAAGTAGAAGATAAAGAAGGATTTGCTGAAGCATATTTACCTGCGTTAGACAACATGAACAATGTTGCTGCTGTGTTTAGTGGTGATACCCATGTTAATTATGGTAATGGCATGGAATTTGCAACAGAGATACAAACAGGTGTTATTACAGATTATATTGCTACTGGTTTTAAAGATACAAAAGAATTTTATGATTGGTATTTAAGTGATGTAGCAAATATACAAGCAGTATTACAACCAGGACAAAAACAAGCAGAAGATTTTAGTATTGTGGATGCAGATTTTTATGATGATGAAGAACCATTTGTTGACCCTATGACAACACCAAATACTAAATTTCCAAGAAAACCAGAACAAGAACAAGATGTTCCTAACACCACATTTCCTAGACCAGAATTTGCACAGTACAAAAGACCAAATAGATTTGCAATAAACCCTAATGAGCAACCATTAAAACCACAAATAAATCCATTACAAAAAGGACAAGATTTTATAGACATTATGGCAGACATGCGTAGGATAAATCCTAAAGTTGCTAGAAAAAAAATGGTAGAAAGAAGAAGGTTTTTTTAAATGAACAATCATTATTTTTTAATAGAAGCTGATGAAACTGAAATAAAATTAATGTTAGAACAAAACGCTAGTGGTTTATATAAATATGGAGTAGATAATGATAAACCTTGGACAGTTTTTACAAGTACAAATCCAAAGATAGAAGATATACGAAGAGCTATGGATTTAGTTAGTGCGATTTAAATGTCAGAAATAGATATTGCATTAGAAAAAAAATACATATCAACTTTACAAAAATTTTTTAATTTATATGTTTTGCAATTAGATGAATATCTAAAAGAGTATGATGCACAAAAAGTGAGTGATATAGATAGTGATGGTTTAAATCCAAGTGGACAAAATACAAGAAGATTTTTTGAAATACTAGGATTGCACCAATTTAAAAAAGTTGTGCCTAATGCTAATAAAGATAATTATGATTTTATTACAAATGATAAAGATGTTTCTTTATCAAGATTAATAGACATTGAAGATTCAGATTTGTATTTTGGTTTGGATTTACAAACTGAAGGACATTCATTACATCAAGCAGCATTAAATAAAGTAATTGGAACAATGATGGGAACTGATTTAGTAGCAGGGAATGATATGAAATTTAATTTTATGTCTTTAAAATCAGATTTTCCAGAACTATATGATGCTTTAGCGTGGGCTTTTAAAAACAAATATTTATCTGTATCAGGTGAAATGACACACATTAAATTAAATCAAGATTTATATGAATATTCAGAAATTAAAAATATGTTAGACATAGAAGGTTCTCCTTCTGGAAGAGTGCCTGGAGTAGATTTACTAAGAGCATTGTTTGTAGATTATGGTGGTGATGAAATGGATATGAACCTTAGACCAACAATGTCCTATAAATTAAAAATAGGAGAAAAAATTAGAGAAATTATGAATCCAGATACATTAAAATTATTAGATGTTATTGAAACAGATTTAGGTGGTTTGCCTGGTGGAACAGTACATGGTGCAGTATATTTAAGAAAATCTAAGTTTTTAAATCCATTAGAACAGTTAGAAGAAAACAAAAGTTTTATAGAAGTATTGTTTAAGAATATATTTCAAATGACTGATGAACAAGTAGCTAGGTTACCAGATATACCTGATGATGAATTAAGAACTATTGCAGATTTATTAGACATACCTTTAGACAATATGATGCACATTGATTGGGATTTTATGCAAGTTGCATCTGCAGATGGGTTTTTACCATTTTTAAATGACCCTGCAGTAACAACAGCTGCAAGAAGAAGTAATTTAAAAAAAGGTTCTTTATTGTCTTTAATGAAATTAGTTACAGACTTTATGGGTCATTTTAAAACACATAATATTCCAATAGAATCTAGTGCTAGTAAGTCACTATCACATTTAATAAATATGTATCAAAATCTTGGTGCAATCGTTATAGATGATTATCCTACATTTAAAAAACTGTATCAAGGAAATCATACTGGACATGAATTATCAGCAGTGCTTATACTGCCTGAATATATGTTAAATGATGAAATTGAAACAAACATTCTTAGAACAAGTAAGACAAACCCAATATGGGAACAAGGAATAAGACAATTAACAAAAGATTTTAAATGGATAGATGCTAATGGTGAACCACAAATAATTCCGAAAGGTGAAATACTTTTAGATAGTCAATTTAAACAATTAAAAGATATGGCAAAAAGAATGGGTATTGAATTACCAGAATCGCCAATAGATAGAAGGCGTAATGCTAGTAAACAAGGAAATGTACCAGAAGTCAATTTAAGTTATGCTAAAAGTGCAATTAATTTAAGATTTGGTGCTAACGCAGCTACAAGACTTGTCAAGGTAACTAATATTTTAAATAGAGCAGAACAACTTGATTATGGACAACCTGCTTTGGGTTACGAAATAAACGAATTTGAATATTTAGATTGGGATGAAGCACCAGAAAAAAAATCTATATATACAGATTTTTTTACTAGATTAAGACTTGCACTTCGTGCTAAAGGCACTGAAAATTTATTTTTAAGACAACTGTTAGCAGCATTGTTTGGTGGTGAATTTTTAGATGCAGAACAAAGATTATTAGCAATACCTATACCAGATGAATCAGGATTTGCATTTTTAAATTTAAGCAATTTGTCAGAAGATGAAATGTTAAATATGGCATATATGAAACAGGGTAATAAAAACTTTACACCAGATATATATTTTGGTGGAAGTATAGGCAAAGTAAATTATACGCCTGAACTTGTAAAAGGTTTTAGAAATATTTTATACACACAAGATTTATTAGAATTTTTTAATAAAAATGTTTCTAAAATTGTTTCAGTTCCACCTGTTGGTATAGCAGGAAATGAAGGTGTTAAACCAACAGCATCTACAATATATTCAATACAAGATATGTTTGAAAAATCACCAAAAACATTTTTAAAATTATTTGCAGCATATAACAATGCACCTGGTGATGAAATATTTAATATACTGCCTGATGAAGTTTTGTTGAATTTAGAAAGATTAATGGGAAAGATGTATCGTGATGGTATTACTATAGATGATTTACCAGATGTTGACACAGAAGGAAATGCTATAAATTATTCTACAATATTAGAATTTACATCAGATGAATCATATCAAAATATATTAGATGTTTTACAAAAAGAACTCAAAGATTTAAATGAAGGCACAACTATAGAAGATTTACCACAAGAAACACAGGATAGAATTAGGGCTAGACAACAGAGAATGTTAGAAAGACAAAATAGAAGCAGGGCAAGAGCAAGAACTGCAGGTTACAACGAAAGTGTTGGACCATATTCGTTATTAATAGACACAATAAATGATACTGATAATACTATCACTTATTATGACAGCACTCATTTAGGAAGAAATTTAGATGAGGCAGCTTATGGAGTTGATGAGTTAGCTAAATTTTTTGACCTTACTGAATATAATGAGTATGAGTTATTAGTTACTGGTTTAGCACAAGGTCCTAGTCACATGGATGGTAAAGATATTAATGAAGCTAAATCTATTATAGCTAATTTAGTAACTGGTAACCCTACAGTGTATGGTAACTATGGATTTAAATTTTTAGATAGATTTGATGGAACTACAGCAATTTCTTTTTTAAATGAAAATACAAAAGATGTATTTAAGAAAAATTTATTAATTAGCAATAGAATTTATAGTGGTTCAGATGGTAGTTTAGTTCCTACTAATTTTTTAGACAGAGCAACTATATCTCCAAATACAAAAATATTATTTTTTGATGCCTCACCAGTACAAACAAATGCTGTGTACAAAAACAAAATACACATGTTGGAATTTGATATAGGTATTGGTGAAAGACTGAGTAATGGTTCAGAAGATATAAATAGAATTTACACACAAGTTGCTTATGAATATGATGAAGTTGGTAAAACAATAAAAATACATCATTACATAGATAACATTCCTAATAATCAAAATCAAGAAATGGGAAGCGTTGTAAGAAGGCAAACTAACATTAGTAGAATATACGCTATTAAAGATTCAGCAATAATTAAAAGTATAATGGAGTTGCATGGTGTTACTGATGAAACAAGAGTAATAGATGGTGATGGATTTTTACCTTTGTCTAAAGGAGTTACAACTGCAAATGATGTAAATTATGATACTGTAAATATTGTACCAGGAAGAATAGCACACTCATTTGGATTAGTAGGCACAGAAGACCCAGACCCTGATTCTAGTATGTACACAAAAACATTATCACAATCTAACGCACCTTTACTTCGTAGCAGAAAAATAGGCACATTATGGGGTATGTTTCAAGATTTTACTATAGGAACTATTGTAGAAGAGTTTAATGCTACAGAAAATATGTTGCGTGATACTGATGTGAGATTGCAACCTGTAATTAATCATCCTAATTTTTATATAACAGCAATACAAAATGATGGTACTTCATCAGCTACATCAGCAGGTGCAGAAAATTTTATAAATAAAGCAGCTACAATGTTTGAACCTTTTGGTATGAAACAAGATAACATTAATGGTTTTAAAATGACAAATGTTCACATTATGTTTGTTACAGATACAGGTGACAATATAGAATTAGTTGGAGATTTAAATCAAGATTTAGTTTTAACAAGAATACAAAGTATAAGAAGTGATACTTTAGATTCATCACAAATAACAAATGTTATTCAAGCTACAATAAATAAAAATTATCCAGATTTAGTAGAAGGTTCAGAATTAAGAAATATGTTAAAAAAGAATTTTTTAACATTTAAAGAATTAGATACTACAAGTGGTAAATACACATTAAGTTCTTTAGGTGATAGTAATGTAGGAGAATTTAAATTAGATAACATACAATTTATTGACAGTACATTGACAGCGTATGGAGATACAGAAACAGCATTAGAAATGAATGAAATGTTTAAAGAATTAGGAATTGTTTTTGGAAATGATGGAGAAACAGGTGTACACACATACAATCCATTTGTAACAGAAATAATGGAAAGTAATTCATATATGGGAATGGGTGAAACAGATAATAGATTTGTATCTGGAGTTGAAACTTCTTCATCATCATATTTTGATGAATTGTTTAAAATATATGTTGACACTATATATGGTTCTGTAAACTCATCAGAATTATATCCTCTTAGAGGTAGATACCCTGCACCTCTAAGAAGAAGAGATACTATTTTTAATTTTACTGATATGGGTGTAGAGCCAGATAATGTAAGTGGTCCAGAATACACAGATGGTTTAACTAGACACAGTCCTGTAATGTCATCAGATATTGCTAGAGCTGCTAGATTATCTGGTTCTGCTGTAAAAACAATATTAAAACCAGTTGGTGCTGCATTTAAATTATTAGAAAAAATTGATGTAGCTGACAAAATAGTTATGAAATCAATAAAACCAGTTGCATCAGTTTTAGCAAAAGGATTAGGAGTTGCAGGTGCAGCAATAGGTGGAAGTACTATAGCAGCAGGATTAGCAACAGTATATGCTGTACAAGAATTATATTTACTAGCACATGGTCTTATAAAAGAAGGTGATTTGTTTAGTGATACACAAAAATTATTTAAAGAATTAAGAGATGATAATCCTGGTGATGGTGCATGGAAACGATTTTGGGTAAGCACAGGCAAAAACGCTTGGAAAGGTTTAGAGTGGCAACAAGACCATTCATTGTCTGGATGGATAGAAGAACAATTAATAAGTGGTGCAGGTATGGCATATAACGAAGTAATAGAAAGAAGAAATAAAAATTCTGATTATGTAAAAGAAGTAGCAAGTTTTGCTCAAAAAAATCAACAAATATTTGACAATATTAATAAATACGACCCACAATACAATGAAAATTTTGACAACATAAATAATCATTTACAAATGTCTATGCAAAATTATGGAACACCAGAACATCAATCAAAATTGAATAAAGAAATAAATAATATAACTAAATATGGAGTGTGGCAAAACAGTGAAGATTTGTTGTACAATGGTAATGAAGAATTTTTAGCTACTGTAGATAATTATATTAAACTAGCTAAAGCATACGAAAGTATAGGATATTAATGGCAGATTATTTTGTTGATGAATTTATAGAACCAGATGAATTAATACAAGTTGGAGATAATTTGTATGGAGTTATTTATATGGCTACATCTGCAGGTGACAATATGCCTATTTATATAAGAGTTGATGACTCATCAATGTTAAAAGCAGGTGTTGAACCAGATATGGTTTTTGACACAGCAGATGCACTAGAAGAATATAATGGTGAGTTTGTATTTATGGAATATCAATTAGGATATAGCGAAGTTATGACACTTGCTGAACAATCACAAGCAAACACAAGCCACGATAAAATGCTAAGTATTACACAAGACCAATTAGAGTACAATGCCAGGCATTATGGCGACCATTATTTAGATTTAGATATGCAATATGCTTTTGGTTTATCAGCATTATTAAATCTTGATACTGTGCCTACAGAGTTGTTATCAGAAACATCTTGGTATAAATCACATCCATCAGATGCAGCTAGAGCATGGGCAGAGTTTTCATTTCAAAACGAAGAAGAAGCAGCAAAGATAATAAATGACAATTTAGCTTATTACAAACTAGAAGCAGGTCAAAAAGGATTAGCAGGTGAAGAGATAAACAATTTAATTGCTGATTTAAATACTGCAGTTACTACAGGAAAAATAACAAAACCTGAAGCTAATGAAATAATTAGAAATTTAGGAGATTCTGCAAGAAGAAAACTTATGGGTGGAGATTCAGTAATACATGAAGATTTTCAAAAGTATATTGGAAAAATACAAGAAACAAGAGGTGGATATTCTGCTGCAGAAATGCTTGTATTAGATTATGGTGGACCATTGTTACTAGATGGATATAAAAATAATGGAAAGTTAGATGAGATAGCTGCAAAACTTAGATTAGATATAGAGTCTGGCACAAGCACTAACGAAACATTAATTAAAGAAGATTTACAAAAAGCTGCAGATGTTTTATATCCATGGGCAAAAGGTAGTAAGTATTCTGGATGGGCAGGTAGTTTTGAAAGTCTAACTACAAAAATACTTGGACAGAAAACATTAACACCTACACAGCTTACGAATGTAGCAAGACAAGCACAAAAATTTGAAGGTAACTATCAAGATTTTGAAACATATATGTACAAAGAATATATAGACACACCATATATTCAAGAAGAAATACTTGGTGCAGCAGCAGATAAATTACAAGAAGATGTGTCTGGTGTGTTTAACGCATCTACAATATACAGGAGATAACAATGGCATCAGTAACTTTATATAGATACGACAATCTTGCAGGGGAAACATTTGATGATGCTTATGCAATAACACAAAGACCAAATAATGACCCAAGTTTACCTACATTTACTTCTGCACAAGAAATGGCAGAGCATTTAGTCAAGAGTGCTAGTTACAAATTTTCTAAAACAGAAGCAGAAGATGACCAAGTATCAAGACAAGCAAATCAATTTAGAGTAGAAGATACTGAAACAGAAGACATAGCTGCACCTAAAGCAAAGAATACTACTAAAGAAGAAATGGCTAGGAGATACCCATACTTAGATGCAAGATTAGTAGATGTTTTATTAGAATCATACACAGTATCACAAGACATGACACAAGCACTTGCTGATATGAGAGCTAATCCATTAATGGAAGCTATATATCCAGGCATTAGAGATGAATCTACAGGACAACTTAGAATGACAGAGGTAGAGTATTTGACATCTGTAGATACAATGAGTAGTTATTTAAGAGATTATAATTTAAATCCATCAGAGTTTTCTGATGACATAGTTGCTGCTATAGCAGGTAATGTATCACCTGATGAGTTTGGTACAAGATTAGAATTGGGTTACGAAGGTATTGTAAATAACATACCAGAAGTAAAAGCAGCTTACCTAGAAAACTTTGGCATAGAGTTTCCAGATGAAGCAATATTTGCTATGTTTGTATCACCAACAGTTGGTCAAAAAATATTAGAAGGCAACATAAGAGCAAGTCAAATATTAGCTGAAGCAGAAGTAGCAGGAATGGGAATAGTTAATGTTGCATTTGCACAAAGTCTAGCTAAACAAGGTTTGACACAAACACAAGCTAAAGAGGTATTTCAAACTACAGCAGCAGTAGCACCTGGACTTATGGGTGCAGCAGCAGCACAAGGTAG
>Ga0160423_10001656_pt1 | contig 18662 bp, 24 predicted proteins | sample CRUFie14St8metaG_FD_108191 | JGI IMG/M metagenome (GOLD analysis project Ga0160423, IMG submission 108191) | Marine microbial communities from the Costa Rica Dome - CRUD Field 142mm St8 metaG | ecosystem: Environmental > Aquatic > Marine > Oceanic > Photic zone | place: Costa Rica: the Eastern... | reverse complement strand
GCAGATTTTCAATTAGTGATTTCCGAAGCTAATAGTAAGATTAATAATCTTAATGATAAAATTTTTATAATTAAAAAGCAAACAGATGAAAAGATTAGTGCTATTAATAGTCTTAATAATGATGAACTTTACCAGTTTTTCGCAGACAGATACAGACAGTACCTCGATTCGATTGGAAGTCCCAATAGCGAAACTAGTAATTAAGGATCTTATTAACGGTGATGCAGCTAAAGAAGAACTAATAGTATTAGATACTATTTTACATCATAAAGATATTCAGTTAAACGTTAAAGATACTATCATTTTAAATCTTAATCAACAGATAGATAACTTTAATAAGATTATTTCTACTAAAGATAAACAAAGAACAATACAGGAAAACTTACAAAAAGACTTAGAAAAAGCTTTAAGAAAAGCAAAAAGAAGAGAGTTTTTCTATAAGGTAGGTACTATCGCTGGAGGTGTTTTCGCTATACTTTTCTTAACCAAGTAAGTAAAACTATTTATTTTAAAGAATATTATGCTAAAATCTATTAAAAAAGGTATGTTTCCTTTCCTGGTAGCTTTTTCAGCTTTGTCAGTATCAGGATCAGCAGCTTTTTATTCCGTATTTGGATTAAGTAAATTATTTGCAGGAGCAAGTACTGAAGTAATAATAATGGCTGGATCATTAGAAATAGCTAAACTAGTTACTGCTTCTCTACTTTACCAGTATTGGGATTCTATTAATAGAGTATTAAAATACTACTTAACAGTTGCTGTTATAATTTTAATTTTGATTACTAGCATGGGTATCTACGGATTTCTATCCGCTGCATACCAAGAAACTTTTCAAAAACTTACTGTAACTCAAAATAAAATTGAGTTTTTAGAAAATAAAGCAAATTTTTATGAAGAAGATATATCAAGATTTGATCAAGAGCTTGAACAAATACTGGACAATATTAGTACTCTTTCTAATGCCAAATCTAGATCGATCCAGGTCAAGGACACCAGTGTGGTTGGAGGCATTCGAAATACGATTTCCACGGTTGACTTACGTCTTGCACAAGATAGACTCAGAATTGAAGAAAGTAATAGGAAAGATGTCTATTTAAAAAGAACCGTCGCTGCTGATAGTTTACAAAAATATAAGTTAGAAATATTAGAACTACAGAACAATGCAGATACAGTAGGAGAATTAGGGCCTTTACAGTATTTATCTGATTTAACTAATACTCCTATGAATCAAATTATTAATATATTACTATTAGTAATAATATTTGTATTCGATCCATTAGCAGTTTCATTAGTGGTAGCAGCAAACTTTGCATTTGCTAAAGCATTTCCATATAAAGAAGAGAATTTATATGGCGAAAAAGAAGAAATAAAAAAAAAGATAACTCTATACTCTGAACAAGATGAGACCCCGGAGGAGCGAAAAGCCGAGAGGGTTAAAGCCCCAACTCCGGTAGAGTCTCCTAAACCTAAAAAAGAAATAGTTATAGCAAAAAGAGACAGAAAAGGTAATTTACTTGTCTCGAAAAGGGATTCGATTGACGAAAGAAAAGAGTATTTATAGTTGTTTTTCTGAGTAAAATTTACTATATTATATATTATTATAAATTCTAAAAACTTATTATGAGAGAAAAATTATTAAAAGCTCTACTTAGTCATGCACAAGGAGGGCTAGATAAACATGTTGCTAATATTGAAGTATACCTTAAACAACCAGTAGGAGTTGGAGAGCATATAGATATAGTTGAAACTATAGAAAAAGAGCTTATAAAGGTTGCTGATTATGATGCTCAAATTGAAATGCTTACTAAGTATTTTAATGATGAAGAAGATATAGTTGTTGAAGAAGAAAGAGATATTTAATGAATAAAAATAAAAGCGCATTAGCTACCCTACAAAAAGAATACCCTACCATTTATAATGCTTATAAAGAAATCGTAGATGAACAATTTGAACTATTTGCTAAAAAGCATTTAGATTACGGTATGGGAAATGTATCAGCTGGTACTCAATTAGTAAATCAAGAAGAGACTGATTTTGCTATGACTGGATTATGGTACAGATTATCTGATAAAATTAATCGATGGAAGAATATGATACTTACCGGTCGTAAAGCTCAAAACGAAACTCTTATAGATACCTTTCAAGATATTACTAACTATGGTATAATAGCTCAGTTAGTATTTAAAGGTAAGTGGAAACAATAATATATGCCTAAAAAGCTCAAAGGTTTTGTCAAGAAGGTCTGGGAAAGTAAAATTAAACAAGAACCTTCTAAAAATACTCACGTATCTTATAGTTCACTAAGTACTTATAATAAGTGCCCTAAGCTATGGGAACTTCAGTACTTACGAAGTGAAATACCTTTTACTCAAAACATTTATACCTGCTTCGGTACAGCAATGCATGAAACTATTCAAGAATGGTTAACTGTTATGTACCACGATACAGTCAAAGCTGCTAATGAAATAGATTTAGATAAACTTCTTTATGCTAATATGGTAAAAGCATATAGAATGGGTAAAGCGATGATGAATGGAGATCATTTTTCTTCTGCTGATGAACTAACTCAATTTTATTTAGACGGCAAACATATACTAAATTTTTTAAAGAAAAAAAGAGGAGGTTACTTTAGTACTAAAAATACTATGTTAGCTGGAGTAGAGACTTTATTATATCAAGACATTAAACCAGGAGTAAAATTTAAAGGGTTAGTTGATTTAATTTTCTATAATAAAAATTTAGATGAATGGACTATAGTAGATATAAAAACCTCTACAGCAGGTTGGAGAGATAAACAAAAAAAGAATCCTAACTTAACTGCTCAAGTAGTATTGTATAAAGAGTTCTTTTCTAGACAATTTAATATTCCAAAAGAGAAGATCAACGTACAGTATTTTATAGTTAAAAGAAGAGTTCCTGTAGAAGCCGAATGGGCGTCTATGCAAAGAAGAGTACAAGAATTTAGCCCTAATGCAGGTCCTAGAAAAACTAAACAAATTTTAGCTTCTATGAATAAATTTGTAGAAGATGTTTTAGATGAAAATGGTGCTTATATAGATAAAGAGTATAAATGTGGCTCACCTTTTGGTAAATGTGACAATTGTTGTGACTTTGTAAAATAGAGCCTATTTATATATAAATATATAATTATATATAGTTATGATAAAAGTAGAAAAACTTACATCCGTAAAAATTACACAACCCTTATTTGACGAATTTAAAATGGCTTGTTTACAAGATAACTTTTCTTTTAAAAAGCTTGCAGATCGGGCAATTTTTCTTTATATTAATGATAAAGAGTTTAAGAAATTAATTCATAGTACAACCATTAAAGTTAAAAGATGAAAGAAGGTTATATTCCCAAAGAAAAGAGAAAAAATATACTGCTTCTAAGTGATGATCTAAGAATGCATTCAGGTATAGCGACTATGTCTAGAGAGTTTGTTACTAAAACTGCTCATAGGTTTAATTGGTTTCAAGTAGGAGCTGCTATGAAACATCCTGATGCAGGTAAAATATTTGACCTTTCTAAAGATTTGAATGATAGATTTGGCTATAAAGATTCTGATGTAAAAGTAATGCCATGGAATGGGTATGGTGATGCTAATTTAATAAGAGGTATTCTTAAAGAAAGAAAAGTAGATGCAATTTTTATATTTACTGATCCAAGATATTGGATATGGTTATTTGAGATTGAAAGGGAAATAAGGAGTAAAATTCCTATTTTCTGGTTAAATATTTGGGATGATTATCCTGCTCCAATGTATAATAAAAGTTATTATGACTCAGTAGATTTACTTATGGGTATATCTAAACAAACAGTTAATATTAATAAATTAGTTTTAGGAGAAAGAGCAAAGGATAAAGTAATAGAGTATGTTCCTCATGGAATAGATCATGAAGTATTTTTTCCGATTAGAGAAGGAGATAAATTATATCCTGAATTATTAAACTTTAAAAAGCAAACTATTCCTATAGATGCAGATTTCGTAGTATATTTTAATTCAAGAAATATTCATAGAAAAAGACCAGGAGAAACAGTACTAGCTTTTAAATACTTCTGTGATATGATAGGAAAAGAAAAGGCTAAAAAATGTGCTTTAGTTATGCATACTCAAGTATCTGATAATAACGGTACTGATTTAAGAGCAGTAAAAGAAGCATTAGCTCCTGATTGTAACGTATTCTTTTCTGGAGGAAAAATTACTCCCGAACAAATGAATTTTATGTATAATATGGCTGATGTTACTACTTTACTTTCATCTAACGAAGGTTGGGGATTAGCATTAACTGAATCTATGATGTGTGGGTCTATGATTATAGCAACCGTTACAGGTGGTATGCAAGATCAAATGAGATTTTTAGACGATAAAGGAAAATGGTTTACTCCTAGCTCTGATATTCCTTCTAATCATAGAGGTACGTATAAGAAACATGGTGAATGGGTTGAACCAGTATTTCCAGCTAATATAGCTTTAACAGGTTCTCCTATGACTCCTTATATATACGATGATAGAATACAAGCTGAAGATGCTGCTAAAGCTCTACTTAAAGTATATGAATTAGGAAAAGAAGAAAGAGATAGAAGAGGTATAAAAGCTCGTGAATGGGTTACCTCAAAAGAAGCTTCTATGACTGGAACAAATATGTCTGTTAAGATTGCTGATAGTATGGATAAAGCATTTAAAAAGTTTGTTCCAAGACCTACATATAATATACATAAAATAGAAGATAGAGTTAAACCTGTAGTAACACATAAATTAACGGATTATTAAAATGAGTAAAATAAAAATAGTAGTAAGTTGTCCTATAGATACTTATTCAGGTTATGGTGCAAGATCAAGAGATGTTGTAAAAGCATTAGTATCTACCAATAAGTATGATGTTAAAGTTATATCACAAAGATGGGGTAATACTCCTTTTAGTTATTTAAAAGATCATAACGAAGATGAATTACTTTCGTTAATTATTCCTGAGATAAAAACACAACCTGATGTTTGGATACAGATTACTGTTCCTAATGAGTTTCAAAAAGTAGGTAAGTATAATATAGGAATAACAGCAGGTATCGAAACAACACTATGTGCTAAAGAATGGATAGACGGATTAAATAGAATGGATTTAATTTTAACTTCTTCTGAACATAGTAAGACAGTATTGAATCAAACTAAATGGGACGTCAGAGATAAGAACAATAATATAGTTCAATCTATAAAAGCTGAAGTTCCTATGGAAGTTTTATTTGAAGGTATAGATACTAAAAAATATTTTGCTAAACCTTCTAATAATTTTGATTTATCTGAAATAAAAGAATCGTTTTGCTTCTTATTTGTAGGACACTGGCTACAAGGTAATGTAAACGAAGATAGAAAAAACGTTGGATATTTAATTAAATCTTTCTTAGAAATGTTTAAGAATAAACAAAAACAACCAGCATTAATTTTAAAAACTTCTGCTGTAGGTTCATCTATTCTAGATAGAGAAAGAATGTTAGATAAAATAGACGATATAAGAAAAACTGTAAAAGGTAAATTACCTAATATATATTTAATTCATGGAGATGTAACTGATAGTCAAATAAATGATTTGTATAATAATCCTAAAGTAAAATGTATGGTATCTTGGACTAGAGGAGAAGGTTTTGGTAGACCTTTATTAGAATTTAGTCTAGTTAAAAAACCTATTCTTACCACAGGATGGAGTGGACATGTAGATTTTCTTAATCCCGATCAAAGTTTACTTGTAGGCGGACAATTGACTAAAGTACATCCATCAGCAGTACAAAAAGGAGTTATACTTCCTGAAAGTCAATGGTTTAAACCTGATGATAGTCAAGTAGGTAATGCTTACAAGCAAATTTTTAAACAATATAAAAAATGGTTACCTAAAGCTAAACAGCTAGGATATAAAAACTCTAAAGAATTTACTTTAGAAAAAATGGCTGAAAAGTTAGATATGTTATTAGAAACTAACTTACCAGAATTTCCTAAGCAGGTTGAATTAGAGTTACCTAAATTAGATTTACCTAAACTTACAACATAATATGGAATTAAATAATGATCAATTTGTAGAAGGACCTTTTGGTAGTAACGCTTGTTATGAACAAAAGTTTCAACAAGATGGAAAAGAAATGAAAACATGGCTGTGCTTTGGAAGCGGTATGAGTTCATCTACTTTACTTACTGAAGGATCTAAGTTACATAAAGACTTATTAGATACTCTTCCGGAATTGCATAAAGATTTATTATATATTGATAAAAATAAAAGAGTATGGGCTCCGGCAACTATAACTTTACCTAATCAGGGTATGGTATTTGTAGATGGAACATCTAAAAAAGCATGGCAATGGGCAGCAGTTAAAGCTGTAGAAATTACTGCTGAAGATAGAGAAAATAATAAACATTATCCTAAAGAGCAGACTCATAGAATGGATATGAAAAATATAAAGTATTTTGGTCAGAAAGAGTTTATGGATGCTTTAGAAGTAATTGGATTTTACGCTATTAAATAATGAAAATAACCTACGCTATTACGGTTTGTAACGAGTTTATAGAGATTCAAAGACTTCTTAATTTTCTTTTAGAACATAAAAGATATGAAGATGAAATAGTAGTACTATTTGACTCAGTTAATGGAGATCCAGAAGTAGAAGCGTACTTAAGATCAAGAAGTATAAACTTAGATTTTGTATGGCATTCCGGTGAGTTTAAAAACCATTTTGCTGACTGGAAAAATAAGTTAACGGAATACTGTTCTGGCGACTATATATTTCAAATAGATGCTGACGAAATACCTACAGAAATACTATTAGATTACCTTCCAAAAGTATTAGAAGATAATCCAGATAACGAAGTATATTTAGTAGCTAGAGTAAATACAGTTTCAGGCCTTACTCAAGACCATATTAATGAATGGAGATGGAATGTAGATGGAGAAGATAGAGTCAACTGGCCTGACTATCAATGGAGAATTTGGAAAAATAAACCAGAAATTAAATGGATAAATAAAGTACATGAAAAATTACAAGGTTTTAAAACTTATGCGCCTTTACCAGCTCATAAAGATTTAGCTTTATATCATCCTAAAACAATAGAAAGACAAGAGAAACAAAATAAATATTACAGTACCTTAGAATGAAAGATCAACAGCAAAATGGTAACTCTCAAATAAATTCATTAAGAAATGAGTTTAATGATAGGATTGAATCTAAAAAATACATGGGCCGTGGTAAAAGAATAGCATGGAACGGTAGAAGAAGATTTAGAACAATTTAGTTAAAATAAATAAGTTATATGAAAACAGGAATAATAGGAAATGGTTTTGTGGGCGAAGCTCAAGCTTTTGCTTTTTCTCCTACTTACGATGTAAAAGTTTATGATGTAGATCCTCTAAAAGCTACACATAGCCTGGAAGAAGTACACGACTGTGATGTAGTTTTTGTTTGTGTACCAACTCCAATGAATGAAGATGGATCTCAGAATTTATCTTTTATAGAAGATGTCTTTGATAATGCTAAAACTACTCCAGTATATGTTATTAAATCTACAGTTATACCTGGTACTACACGTCTCTTACAAGAGAAATATAAAGAGTTAAGTATTGTATTTAGCCCTGAATTTTTAACTCAAAGAACCGCTAAGTTAGATATGATGACTCAAGCAAGAGTTATTTTTGGAGGAGATGATATAGCAACAGGAGCATTAGAAAAGTTTTATTCTAAAAGATTTAAAAATAGAAACTATATACATACTGATTCTACAACAGCAGAGTTTATTAAATATATGAATAATACTTTCTTTGCTACTAAAGTTTCTTTTATGAATGAATTTAAAAGATTAGCTGATAAAATGGAAGTAGACTGGGACACAGCAGTATGGGGATTTTCAGCTGATAGTAGATTAGGTGATAGTCATTTAGACGTACCAGGTCCTGATGGTAAGTTAGGTTTCGGTGGTACATGTTTTCCTAAAGATATTAATGCTATTATAGATGTAGCTAATAAAGAAGGCGTAGATATGAACGTACTAAAAGCAGCTTGGAAAACAAACTTAGAAGTAAGACCAGAAAAAGATTGGGAAGAATTAAAAGGTAGAGCAGTTATATAATGAATAAAAAATACAAATTAGGATTTACAGCTGGTAACTTTGATATTTTACATCCAGGTTACGTTTATACTTTTGAAGAAGCAGCTAAACATTGTGAAAGATTTATAGTTTTTTTACATAAAGATCCTTCAGCACATAGAAACTCTAAATATAAACCAGTAATTCCTCCTTGGGAAAGATATAAAGTACTAGTAGCATGTCAGTATGTAGATGAAGTTTATATGTATCAAACTGAAGAAGAGTTGTTAGAATTAATTAAGTTTTGGAAACCAGATTTAAGAATATTAGGAGAAGATTATATTAATGCTCCATTTACTGGAGATGATTTACCGATAGATATTATATATACTTCTAGATCTCATGGGTGGTCTACTACTAAATTAAAAAATATGATTACTAGACAGACAATGAAACAGAATCCTAAAGTACTAGATCAAATAGATGAATAGAGATTTTAACCAAGTATATATGTCCCCAGCTTTGAATGATTTTAAAAAAGACTTCAAAGAAAAATGGTCGTTAGAAGAGTATTCTGATCCTAATGCTCCTTTGGTATTTTTTGGTATGTACGGTCAGCCAGATGTTAATGTATTTTTAGAACATAAAGGTCCAAAAGTTATAGTATGGGGAGGTAACGATATGCATGCTCCTCAATTAAGTATAGTTAAGGATTATGTAGAAAGAGGAGAAGCTTTTACTTTTGCTCCTCCAGGAGAGTTTGATAGAACTTTAACTAATTTTAATATAAAACATAAGGTAGTTTATATTCCTAATAAAGACTATAGTAAATTTAAACCTACTCCTTTAGGAGAGAATATTTACATTTATATGGGCAGACCTGATAATCCTAGACCTGATTATTTTAAATACGATGAAGTAGTACAGCCGTTAGTTGAAGTATTTGGTAAAGATAGAGTAAAGTGGGTTATTCAAAATGAGTCATCTACGCTTCCGATGGATCAATTGATAGAGAAATACTATAATGATTGTTTTGTTTTTATTAAACCTCATGAAAGAGGAGGAGTAACTTCAATGTACGATTTAGCTCATATGGGAAGAAAGACTATAGGAAAAGGAGAAACTAATCTTCCTAATTTTATAGAGTATTCAGATATAAAAAACTTATTAGATCTTATTATGGAGGAAAGTAAATATATAGGGAAGGTAAGAGAGGATGTAGCAACTAGTCTTAATAATCATTTTATAGGAGATGAATGGTTAAGTTTAAATTATTGGAAATGAAATATCAGTCATACGTAGGAATAGAATTAGAAAGTACTTCTGCTGAGTTAGAACAGCTTAAAAGAGATGGATACTTTGTTAAAGAAAAACTTTTATCAGATGATTTATGTTTAGAGATATCTAATGAACTTGATAAATTATGGGAACATCAAGTAAATTTATATGGAAAAGATCTTCTTAAAAAAATAGGTGATTGGGGACAGATAAGAGGTATGATGGAATATAGTAAAGTATTACAAGACTTTATTATTAACAAAGATATACATTATTGGGTTGATCAAATAGTTGGAGAAACTTCTATACTACATTTACAAAATGGAATAGTTTTACATCCATCAATAGGTCACAATCAAGCTAAGTATCATAAAGATTTTGCTAAAGATTTTTTAAGTAGTAAAACCTTAAGTTTAAATACGTTTGTAGCTATAGATGATTTTACAATTGAAAATGGAGGAACTTATGTAGTTCCTGGTACACATAATTTTATAGAGAAACCTTCTGAAGAGTATATTGAAGCTAATAAAGTTCAAATAACTTGCCCTAAAGGTACAGTAATTTTCTTTGATTCTACTCTTTGGCATGCAGGCGGACAGAATAATAGTAAGGATATTAGAAGAGCAGTAAATATGCAATGGACTAAACCTTTTATTAAACAGCAATTAGACTATCCAGTTATCATGGATGGTAAAATATTTAAAGAATCAAAGTTAGGACAAAAACTAGGAATGTGGACTATTCCTCCTAAAAGTGTAAGTGAGTATAGAGTTACTGATCCTAAATTAAGAACTTATAGAGGAGGTCAAGGATAATGGAGTTAAGAGATATAAAACATATTGTCGATATAGATAAGGTATTAAATAATCCTGAAGCTATTCAAGAGATAAGAAAAGATATACAAAACGGAGATGTTTATATTCTTAAAAATTATTTTAGTAAGGATTTAATATATTCAATTAGAGAGTATTGTAAAAGGGTAGGACAAAATAGTATTCCTAATTACGTACCAATCGAAGAAGGAGCTCCTAATTTTCATAGAATGAATAGATTAGATAAAAGAGCTTACGTAAAAGGATGTTTTCATCAGTTTAGTTTCTTTCCTTGGAATCAAGATTATTTTAATTTATTTGAGTTAACTAAAAAAGCATATGCATTAAAAAATTTAACTTCTAATCACGAAGCAGATAAATTTTTAGATTCAACACCTACAGATGGTTGTACAGCTAGATTAGCCGTACAGTTTTATCCAAAAGGAAACGGTCTTTTAAATAAACATGTAGATCCAGTAGACAAACATCAACTTACAGTTCCTATTATGATTATGTCAGAGAAAGGAAAAGACTTTATAAGAGGAGGAGCGTATGTAGAAAAAGATGGAAAGAAGATTATATTAGATGAAGAATGTGAAATGGGAGATATAGTTTACTTTAGTGCTGAAATACCTCATGGTGTACTTCCAATTGACCCTGAAGATAATACTCCTTGGTTAGATTTTCAAGGAAGATGGATGCTTTTATTAGCAGTAAATAAAGTTTCCGGAAATACGGTTATAGCAAATGCAAAAGATCTCGAATCATAAATGGGAAAAATTAGGATTAATTCTTAAACCTAATAAAGATATACCTTGGTGTGTAAGCCATACAGGTTCTCCTTATCTTCAAAAAGAAAATAATAAGTTAGTTTTATATTTTACTGGAAGGGATAAAGATAATAGATCTAGGATTGGTAAATGTGAATTAGTTCTAGGTAATAAACCTTATGTTAAAAATATATCTAAAAAACCTATAGTTCCTTTAGGCCAACCTGGTACTTTTAATGAAGACGGAACATCCTATCCTTGTGTCTTTAACGATCAATTATATTTTACAGGTTGGAAAAAAACTATAAACGTCCCTTTTGAAAATAATTTAGGATTAGCAATAAAGAAAGGTAATAAGTTTAGACTATATTCAAGAGCTCCAATATTTGAATTATCTCATTCAGAACCTTTTGGAGTTGGTTCAGTAGATATTATGAAAGATACTTTATATCATTGTTGGTATACGGCTTTTACCTCTTGGGGAACTTCTAAAAAACTAAAACATAAATATAAAATTAAGTATGCTTACTCTATTGATGGAAGAAAATGGAGAAGGAGAACAGGAGATTGTATAGATTTTAAAGAAGGAGAATATGCAATCTGTAGACCATCAGTTATTTATTTTAATAAAATGTATCATATGATCTTCTGTGTAAGAGGTAAAAAATATAAATTAGGTTACGCTTATTCATATGATAAAAGAAACTGGGAGAGAAACGATTCTTTACTACAAATAACTAATACTCCTAATAGTTTTGATAGCAAAGAAATGTGCTATCCTCATTGGTTTTTAGATAAAAATTTCTTATATTTAATATATTGCGGTAATGATTACGGTAATGAAGGAATAGGAATAGCTAGATTAAAATTATGATAAAGATAATGTTTTTAGGAGCAGCTGGCTTTCAATTAGCTCCAATTCAATATGCTAAGTCAAAAGGGTATTATGTAATAACCTGTGATAATAAACCTGATAATCCAGGTCATAAGTTATCAGATAAGAGTTATAACGTAAGTACTATTGATAAAGAAGAAGTTCTTAAAGTAGCTATTAAAGAAAATATTAACGGCATAATGACTTACGGTTCAGATGTATCAGCACCTGCCGTAGCCTATGTATGTGATAAATTAAATCTACCTGGTCCTGCTCAATCAACAGTCGAAACTTTAGTAAATAAAAATAAATTTAGACAAGTAATAAATCAGTCTATAAACTATAAAGAGTTTACTATTTTCTCTGAAGCATTAGATTATTGTAGGCAAAGAAGTAAACCATTTGTAATAAAACCTATAGATTCTGCTGGTAGTAAAGGTATTACTTTTATTGAAAAGTACGAAGGCATACCTGAAGCTATTAATTATGCTTTTGTAAATTCAATTAGTAAGGTAATTATAGTTGAAGATTATATTGAAAAAAAAGGAAAACAAGTTTGTGGTGATGGATTTATGTTTGATGGTAAACTTAAATTTATATTTTTTGGAGATGGACATTTCTATGATGATAAGAATTATTTAGCTCCTTGGGGTGAAACATTTCCAAGTACCTCTGATCCTAATATTTTAGTAGAGAGCGAAAAAGTTATTGAAAATATACTTAATAAATGCGGATACCATTCAGGTCCTTTTAACGTAGATTTATTTATTGATAGTAATAATAAACCTTTTGTAAACGAAATAGGTCCTAGAAACGGTGGCAATTTTATACCTCAGGTTACTAAACTAGCTACTGGAGTAGATATGATAGCAGCTTCAGTTGAATACTGTTACGATAAAACATTTGAATTTAAACCTATCAGTACTCCTGATAAAAGATATGTTTACAGTTCTTATATGATCCATAGTAAAGAAGATCTGAATATATCAGGTTGGGATTATAAACAAAAACTAAAAAGACATATTATAAAAGAGACTTTATTTTCAGATTATATATCTTCTGTATCTAAATTTGATAATGGAAGTAAAGCTTTAGGTAACTTAATGTTAAGATTTGAATCTATAACAGAAATGAATGAATTATATAAAGAAATTAATAAACAAATAGTATGGAGTATAACTTAATAGATACTCTAGCTCATCCAACGCTAACAGGTAAATGGTTAGGTAGAGATATAGATTGTTCATTTAGTAAACTATCTTCTGATCTTAATAATTCTCCTTTTAAAAAAGCATTTGCAATTGGAATGTACGGCTTAGATGGGTATAACCATAAAGATTTTATTAATGAATGTAGTAAATACAATAACCTTATTCCTATAGCAGGATTTGATCCTATGATTCAATCTGTAGAAGTAGGTAATGAATTAAGACAAATAAAAGAGTTAGGTTATAAAGGTATTAAAATACATCCTAGGTTCAGTAAATTTAATTATGATAAAGACTTACTTAAAAATATCTTTAACTTAGCTTATCAAAATAATTTAATAGTATTTTATTGTACCTACTCTCATTGTAGTGCACCTGATTACCCAGAACAAGATCCTCTCTATACTTTAGCAGCAGCTATAAATTCTTGCCCAGATATTAAGTTAATTTTAGTTCATGGAGGAGACGTTAATATTTTAAAGTATGCTGAGTTAGCAAGATTCAATAAAAATATTTTATTAGATTTATCTTTGACTTTAATGAAATACAAAGGTAGTTCTATAGATAATGATTTAAAGTTTCTATTTAGAAATTTTGATAGAAAAATTACAATAGGAACTGATTACCCTGAATATACTCATAATGAAGTATTTAAAAGAGTTTATGAGTTTAGTATAGGATTATCACAAGAAAAAATAGATAATATTTGTTATAAAAATATTTGCCTTTTAGCAGGAAATTTACTATATTAAGATATGCCTATAGAACTACATAACCCATATAAAATAGTTAGAATGTTCGAAGAAGAGATAGCTAACTATACAGGAGCTCCTTATGCAGTATCAGTTGATAGCTGTACTAATGCTTTATTTTTAGCCTGCTACTACCATAAAGTAGCACAAGTAATTATACCTTCTAAAACTTATCTGTCAGTTCCTCAATCGATTATACATGCTGGAGGAGAAGTTATTTTTGATAAACGAAGCTATGTAAATGATTGGAAAGGAATGTATCAACTTAAACCTTATCCTATTTGGGATGCAGCAAAAAGGTTAACTAAAGGTATGTATAAAAAAGGTCAAACAATGTGCTTATCATTTCATATCAAAAAATTACTTCCTATATGGAAAGGAGGTATGATCTTAACCGATGATGCAAAAGCAGTTGAATGGTATAAAAAAGCTAGATATGAAGGTAGAAGTGAAAAGTACTATAAAGACGATGATATAACTTTTAATGGTTGGAATATGTATATGACACCTCAACAAGCAGCTCATGGTTTATCTATGTTTCAAAATTATCCTGAACATATGAGCGACTTAGGAGAAGATAATGGGTATAGAGATTTAACTGAATTTACAGTATACGAAGATAATAAAGTTATAGAATGAAAAGCGTATTAGTATCAGGTTTTTTTAATCCAAACGATAAACAAGTATTTGATAATAATATTAATTTAGATTCTTATTTCGAATTCGGTAAAAGATTTTTAGCATTAGATAATAATATAATAATTTTTACTGATAAGTATTCTAGTATTATTTCAGATATAAGATCTAAGTACGATAAAGATTTATCTAAAACTAAAATAATAAAGACATCTATACAAGATTTTTATCTCTATAAAGAATATTATTCAGTTTTTGATAAACTTTTAAAAGAGGATTATAACCCAAGAGTTAGTAGTAGTTTTTCAAAAAAATTAAAGACAGCTGTTTACAATATTATACAATATAGTAAAGGGTTTTTATTAGAAGAAGCTCAAAAAATAGATCCTTCATTTGATTATTATATATGGAATGATTTTGGTGCATATAGATCTGGTGAAGTAGGGGAGTATATAAAAAAATGGCCTAATCCATTTAAACTAAATAAGAATAAGATAACTTTTTTTAATTCTGGAAAAGTTAATATTAAAGATTGGAAAGAAGAATATACAACATATACTAACGGAGGGTGTATAATAGTACCGTCTAAATTAATAAAAGAGTTTGTAAAAAGAATTAAACAAGCACTTAAGTTAATGATCGACTCAGGATATGTAGTCGATGACCAAAGAATATACGATTGGATTGCATTTAATACAGATGGTTTAGTAGCTTATCAACAATGTGATTGGAGAAAATATACAGAACATTATAATTAAAATATGAGAGTAGTAGTAACAGGAGGTTTTGGTTTTATTGGGTCATCATTTGTAAACTATTTAGATTCATTAGGCCATAGTGTCTTAATAGTAGATAAACTTACTTATGCAGCTGATATAGAGAATGTTAATGCCGCTGGTAATACTATTTTAGCTGTAGAAAAAGATATTTGTGATATAACTGCAGAAGATATAGGAGATTATGAATACCTAGTTAACTTCGCAGCTGAATCGCATGTTGATAATTCAATTAAAGACGGAAGACCTTTCGTTAGAAGTAATATAGAAGGTACTTTTAATTTACTAGAATTAGCTAGAAAAAATAAAAACTTAAAAAAGTTTATTCAAATATCTACTGATGAAGTATATGGTGATCTAAAAGATTTAAAAATGAGATATGCTCAAGAACAATCTCCTTTAAGACCTTCTTCTTATTACTCTTCTACTAAAGCTGCAGCGGATATGTTAGTTCAAGCTTGTGCAAGAACTTATAACTTACCTTACCTTATAACTAGAACATGTAATAACTTTGGAAGTAACCAACATAAAGAAAAATTTATACCAGTAATTATAGATAATGTAATTAACGAAAAGCCGATACCGGTATATGGAGATGGTCAGCAATCTAGAGAATGGATATGGGTTGAAGATAATGTCAATCATATATATAATCTAATGGTAAGTGATTATACAGGTACTCAAAATATTGGAAGTAAATATAGTTATAGAAATTTAGAAATAATAAATATGGTATCTAAGATCGTAGGAAAAAAAGTTAACTACAAATTTGTAGCTGACAGATTAGGACATGATAAACTATACAGAGTAAAGTCTCAATACGATCAACCTAAAATTACAAAAACTTTACAGGAATTTTTAAAAGAAGAAATATGCAAATACTTGTAACAGGAGGAGCTGGTGCAGTCGGAACTAATTTAATAGAAGCTTTAGCAAAAGAACATACTGTGATAAGCTGGGATAATTATTCAGCTGGCAAAGAGTCTAATCATATTGAAGGAGTAGAATATATTAAAAAAGATACAAGACAGACTGAATATGGGGACTTCGACAATATTGACTTAATATACCACTTAGGAGAGTATTCTAAGATTCATCCTTCATTTGATATACCTGAATTAGTATTCAGATATAATATGGAAGGAAGTATGAGAATTTTAGAAGTAGCAGCTAAAAGTAATACCCCTGTAGTATATTCTGGATCATCAACTAAACTATCTTATCCAGGTGAATTAGGTTCTCCTTATGCTTTATTTAAGTCTACTGTAGCTAAATTATTTGAATGTTATGGTAACTGGTATGGGTTAAAATATAATATTTGTTACTTTTATAACGTATATGGTCCTAGAACTGAAACGTGGAATAACGAATGGCAAACTGTAATTAATATATTTAGAGATCAAAAGAAAGCAGGAAAGAATTTAACTATTACAGGAGACGGAACTCAAAAAAGAGATTTTACTCATGTAGAAGATATAGTACAAGGTTTAGTATTAGCAGGTAAAAATATTAATAATGAAGAGTATCAACTAGGTACAGGAAATGAGTTTAGTATATTAGAAATTGCTAAAGCTTTTGATCACCCTTACGAATTTATTGAAGCTAGAAAAGGAGAAAGACCTAATGGGTTAGCTGATATTAGTTTTGCTAGAGAAAGGTTAGGATATAATCCTAAGCATAATATAATGAAATATATAGAAGGATGCAAGTAGCATATATTACTGAAATGAACTTTCAAGGTCAAAAGATTCCTCGTTCATATAGAGGAATGAAAACTGAAATAGCTTGGCCTTGTACCTTACAGGCTGATTGCTATACGTTTGGTCAAAAACCTAATAAACAATATGACTTAGGTTTGATAGTTATTCCTAAACTAGAAGGTAGAATAGCTGAATTAGTAAAGATAGATTTTATAGGAGTTGCTAAAAGCTTTTGTAAAAAGATAGCTATAATGCAAGAAGGTCCTCACTGGTTCTTTCAAAGATATAAACTGCAAGATCAAATTTGGTATTATAATAGTTTAAAACAAGCTGATATTTTATACGTTCACAATAAAAGCGACATAAATTATTATAAAGGTATTACTGATCATCCAGATATAAGGATACTTCCTACTTTAATGATAGAAGATAGTATAGATAATATTCCGGAAGAAAAAAGATCTGGTACTATGATAGGAGGTAACTTTGTAGAATGGTATGGAGGGTTTGATTCGTATATGGTTGCTTCTGCTATTTCTGATAAGATTTATTCACCAACTATGGGGCAAAGAAAAGAAGGAGAAAGTCAATTAGGTATTTCTCAACTTCCGTATGTAGATTGGGTAGATTGGATTAAAGAACTAAATAAAAGGAAGTATGCTGTACATTTAATGAGAACTCATGCAGCAGGTACCTTTGCTCTTAACTGTGCATATTTAGGAATACCGTGTATTGGATATAAAGGATTAGATACTCAAGAAATATGTCATCCTGACCTATCTGTAGAATTAGGAGATGTAAATAAAGCTAAAGAATTAGTTGTAAAGCTGAAAGAAAATAACTATTTTTATAATAAATGCTCAGCAGAGGCTAAAGAAAACTATTTAAAATATTATCATGAAGATAAGTTTAATACAACCTGGAAGAAACAATTTAAAGTATCTTAAGTGGTCGTATGATTCTATAAGAAAGAATCAAGGAGACCACGAAGTAGAAATTTGTGTAGCAGATGATGCTTCTTCTGATGGTACTTGGGATTGGTGTCAAGAGATGATGAAAAAAGATCCATTATTTAAAGCTATTAGAAATGAAGGACCTGAAAGATTAGGACATACTATACTATATGATACGTTAACTAACGAAGTAGCTACTAATGATATTGCTATGATTTATCATGCTGATATGTACCTTTGTCCTGGAGCATTAGATGCAATAGAAAGAGAGATATCTGAAAAAGTTATAGTATCTTTAACAAGAATAGAACCTCCAATGCATCCTGATGGACCTGAAAAAGTATTATTAGCTTGTGGAGAAGAACCGGAAGATATGAAAGAAGAGGTAGTTCTCAATTGGGTTGAAAAAAATAAAGATAGTAGTAAAATTACTGAAGGTATATTTGCTCCTTGGGCATTTTATAGAAAAGACTTCCAGGAAATAGGAGGACATGATCCTTTATATGCTCCTCAGTCAAAAGAAGACTCAGATATATTTAACCGTTTTCTGCTCAATGGAGTTGAGTTTAAGCAGGTATGGGATGGATTTGTTTATCATATGACCTGTAGAGGAAGTAGACGAAATACTAACGATAAAGCAACAAATATATACGAAGACAGTCCAGAATGGTTAGCTCAAAATATGAGATCTACTAGAAACTTTATCCGTAAGTGGGGGCATTTCGTAATGCATGATAATTTAATGAAACCGATAGTACCTAATAAGTATAATGTTGGTTTCATAATTAAAAATTGTAACTCTGACTTACTTCATGCATTAGAACCATGGTGTGATAATAT
>Ga0160423_10001655_pt1 | contig 18664 bp, 18 predicted proteins | sample CRUFie14St8metaG_FD_108191 | JGI IMG/M metagenome (GOLD analysis project Ga0160423, IMG submission 108191) | Marine microbial communities from the Costa Rica Dome - CRUD Field 142mm St8 metaG | ecosystem: Environmental > Aquatic > Marine > Oceanic > Photic zone | place: Costa Rica: the Eastern... | reverse complement strand
GTGGCGGAATGATGCGATTACGCTCGATGAGATCGAAGCGATGGCCCCGGATCAGATTGTTCTCTCGCCGGGGCCCTGCACACCGGATCAGGCAGGGATCTCGCTGGCGGTGGTTGAGCGCTTTGCGGGTAAAACGCCGATTCTGGGTATTTGTCTCGGACATCAGAGTATTGGTCAGGCTTTTGGGGGGAGCATCATCCGCGCCGGTAAGGTGATGCATGGGAAGCTGTCTCCGATCCACCATCAGGCGACCGGGGTTTTTCGGGGTTTGACCAATCCGCTGACAGCCACGCGGTATCATTCTCTGGTGATAGACAAAGCGACCCTGCCGGACTCTCTTGAAATCACTGCCTGGACGGAAGATGAAAACGGAAATCTCGAAGAGATTATGGCGGTGCGTCACAAATCCCTTGCAGTAGAAGGTGTGCAATTCCATCCGGAATCCATCATGAGCGAGCATGGACATCAGCTGCTGGAAAATTTTCTGCAAGCCTAGCGTACAGCCGGGTCAGGGCAAGCTAATAACTTAGGGATATTTACGGGTAAAAAGGGCGTCGTGGAAATAGTCAGTGCGATCAAACGCGTCACCGCTGGTGATGATCTCAACAGTGAAGAAATGAGTTCAGTCATGCGGCTGATCATGTCCGGAGCCAGTACTGATGCGCAAAACGCGGCATTCCTTGTAGGTCTGCAGATGAAAGGTGTGCGGCCAGCTGAATTGCTGGGCGGCGCGTCAGTGATGCGCGAACTTGCCACCCGGGTCACCGTTTCAGATCAGAGCCATCTGGTGGACACCTGCGGAACTGGAGGTAGCGGTTCTAATAAATTCAATGTATCCACCGCCTCGGCACTGGTGGCAGCGACTGCGGGCGCGAAGGTTGCCAAACACGGCAATCGCGGGGCAACCAGTAAAAGCGGCAGCGCAGATGTCCTCGAAGCGGCCGGAGTAAACCTGACATTGGGTGCTGAAGAGGTTGGTCTCTGCATCGATCGCGTCGGCGTCGGTTTCATGTTTGCCCCAGCCCACCACAGTGCGATGAAACACGTAATTGCCGCTCGTAGGGAAATTGGCGTGCGCACGGTCTTTAATCTGCTCGGCCCTCTGACCAACCCGGCCGGTGCGCCCAATCAAATCATGGGCGTTTTTGATGCGCAGTGGATATCGACGATTCTCGAGACGCTGAAAGACTTGGGCAGCAGGCACGTGCTAATTGTGGCGGCTGATGACGGTCTTGATGAAATCAGTATCAGTGCGGACACGCAGGTGGGTGAGCTTAAAGACGGCGAACTCAGCTTCTATCAGGTCAGCCCTGAAGAATTCGACATCGACAGGCAGGCAGATTTCACCGCGCTACAGGTGGATAGCGCAGCGGACAGTCTGGAGCTTCTGAAACAGGCGCTTAACTATTCGCACAGGGCAGCGGGCGATATCGTGGCGCTGAATGCGGGAGCAGCAATCTATGCGGCTCAGTTAACCAGCAGTCTGGTTGAAGGCGTGGAGATGGCAAAATTAGTGCTTGCAGGCGGAGAAGCGCTGGCGAAACTTGAGGCGCTTGTGGCTTTTACTCAGAGTCAGGGTTCCTGAATTCATGACTATTCTCGAGCAGATCCTCGAAACCAAGACGGCAGAGGTGGACATTGCGAAACGGCAGCGTAGCCTCATCAAGCTGGAAGAAGCGATCACCGAGGCGCCGCCGGTGCGTGGTTTCTCAGCGGCGATGCGTGCCAGAATGGCCGTTAGCAAATCAGCCGTAATCGCTGAAATCAAAAAAGCTTCACCGTCCAAGGGCCTGATCAGGCGGGACTTTGATCCGGCAAGGCATGCTGCAGACTTCGCCGAGCATGGTGCCACTTGCCTGTCTGTGCTGACAGACGAAAAGTACTTTCAGGGTGCCAACGTGTTTCTGCAGCAAGCGCGTGCCGCCTGCCAGCTGCCGGTCATTCGCAAGGATTTTATGATTGACCCTTACCAGATTGCCGAATCCCGCGCCCTCGGAGCTGACTGCGTGCTCCTGATTGTGGCCGCCCTTGATGCGTCTCAGCTGCAGGAACTTGCAGCCTACGCCGGCGAACTGTCACTCGATGTTCTGGTTGAGGTGCATAACGGCGCTGAGCTGGAGACTGCTCTGACGCTTGATACGGATTTGATCGGCATCAATAACCGGGATCTGCACACCTTTTCTACCTGTTTGCAGACCAGCATCGATCTGGCAGCGGAACTCTCGGACAATCGTCTGGTTATTACTGAAAGCGGTATCCACAGCCCGAAAGACGTTGCCCTGATGCGCAAAAACGGTATTTTCGGTTTTCTCATCGGTGAATCGCTGATGCGATCAGAACAGCCAGGTGCCAAACTCCGGGAGCTGTTCCCTGCCGACTAGCCTGTGGCGCCTGTCGCCGTGTGGCTAGTCAGAATAAATTATCGGAGACGTAGGATGATAGGAAGAATCAAATGGGTTCAAGATGTCATGTTTGTTGCAGAGTCGGGCTCCGGCCACGGCATCGTGCTGGATGGTGCGCCCGAAAGCGGGGGGCGTAACCTTGGCATGCGCCCCATGGAGCTGATGGCGCTTGGTGTGGGCAGTTGCTCATCCTATGATGTGGTAACCATCCTGAAGAAAGCGCGTCAGGCGGTAACTGCCTGTGAGGCAGAAATCGAAGCCTCCAGAGTCGATGCGACTCCTGCTGTGTTTGAGTCCATTCACCTGCATTTTGTGGTCACGGGGAAGGCACTCAATGAGGCGCAGGTAAAGCGTGCGGTTGAACTGTCGGCGGACAAGTACTGTTCCGCATCAATTATGTTGAAAAATGGCGGTGTTAAAATCACCCATGATTTCGAAATCGTCGAGGCCTAGCCAGAGCGGCTGATAACCCTGTTGCCTGCTCACACCCGGTAGGTAGTTCGCTTCATGATTTTCGACATGCCGAGCATGGCTTGCCTGATGGGAAGCGGCAGTGGCGCACCGCCGGCCTGCTCTGCTGCTTCGCCATGGTGACGCTCATCCTGAATCATCTGAGTCACCACGGCTTTACTGCGGTGGTCCCCTTCTGGGAGCTTTTTCAGGTGGGTTTCCAAATGCTCGCACACCTGTTTTTCAGTTTCGGCCACAAAGCCCAGACTCCATTTGTCTCCCGCCAGCCCTGCGGCAGCGCCCAGTCCGAACGAGATGGCGTACCAAAGAGGGTTAAGCAGGGAAGGCCGGCTCTGGAGTTCCGACAGCCGCGTTTCGCACCAGGCTAGGTGATCTCTTTCCTCGGCGGCGGCCTCTTCCATGGACTCCCGAACCTGGTCAAGCTTGGCCGTGCTGGCCTGTCCCGCGTAAAGCGCCTGTGCACACACTTCCCCGGTGTGATTAATGCGCATTAGGCCTGCGGCTTGTTGGCGCTCGGTTTCTGACAGCTCCGGTTGTTCCACTGAGCTGGCGGGAGAGGGCCGCTGTGACAGGGTGCTGCCTGGTACACAGGTGCGTAACGCCTGATCAAACTGAATCAGAGCGCTTTCAAGAAAGTTTGCCGGGCGTTTTATCATTTACTCATTATCTCGCGCTATCGCCCGGTAAGCAATGTCTGTGCGGAAGTAGACGTTTTCCCAGCTGATCCCGGAAGCCAGTTCATAGGCGGAACGCTGTGCAGCAGCCACTGATTGCCCCAAGGCAGCAGCGCAGAGTACGCGACCTCCGTGGGTCAGCACCTGACCGTTTTCTTCCCGGGTGCCGGCATGGAAGATCTTCTGTAGGTCGCTGTGCTGTGCATCAAGCCCATGAATGACGGCGCCTTTATGGTAATTGTCAGGATAGCCCCCAGCCGCCAGAACGACACCCACAGCGGGGCGTTCGTCCCAGTGTGCCTTCGCTGAGTCAAGCCGGCCGGCCATAGCTAGCTGGCAAAGCTCAGTCAGGTCAGACTGCAGCCGCATCATGACCGGCTGGGCTTCCGGGTCTCCAAAGCGGCAGTTGAATTCCACAACGCTGGGGTTGCCATCCTGGTCAATCATAAGTCCCGCGTAGAGAAAGCCGACGTAGGGATGGCCGTCACTGATCATGCCCGCGACGGTCGGACGAATGACTTGCTTCATGATCCGCTCATGAACAGAATGACTCACCACGGGTGCCGGTGAATAGGCTCCCATTCCCCCGGTGTTGGGTCCTTTGTCACCATTGTCCCGTGCCTTATGATCCTGAGAGCTTGCCATCGGCAGAATATTCTCACCATCTACAATGGCGATGAAGCTGGCTTCCTCGCCGACGAGGAAATCCTCGATCACCACGCGGTGGCCGGCGTCGCCATACTTGGTCCCCTGAAGCATGTCTTCAATGGCAGCGATGGCTTGCGCTTCAGTTTCCGCAACAATCACGCCTTTACCGGCTGCCAGTCCGTCTGCCTTGATCACGATAGGTGCTCCGCGAGACCGCACATAGGAGACGGCAGAGCCAGGGTCAGTGAAGGTTTCAAAGGCTGCGGTCGGAATGCCGTGGCGTTTCAGGAACTCCTTGCTAAAGGCCTTGGAGCCTTCCAGCTGCGCGGCGGCCCGCGACGGACCAAAACAGGGCAGTCCCTTCCCCTGAAAATAATCAACTATGCCTTCTACCAAAGGAGCCTCTGGTCCCACAATGGTTAGAGTTATCTGATTCTCTTCGGCAAACTGCGCCAGAGCGGGGAAGTCGAGCACATCTATCGTAATATTCTTTACTTTCGGCTCGAGACTGGTGCCGGCGTTGCCGGGAGCAACATAGACATGAGTGACCTGGTCTGCCTGTGCGCATTTCCAGGCTAGAGCATGTTCTCTGCCGCCAGAGCCGATCACAAGAATGTTCATAATGGCAGGGTTCCGTAATTGAAGAGTTCGCGCTCGCCCGTTGCTCGCGCCGTTAGTGTCTGAAGTGTCGGATGCCCGTGAAGACCATAGCCATGCCGGCTTCATCGGCAGCGGCTATTACTTCATCATCCCGCATGGATCCTCCAGGCTGAATAACGGCAGTGATGCCTGCCGCCGCCGCGGCGTCAATGCCGTCTCTGAATGGAAAGAAGGCGTCAGAAGCCATAACAGAGCCCGGCACCTCCAAGCCTTCGTCTGCCGCTTTGATGCCCGCAATTTTGGCGCTGTAAACTCTGCTCATCTGACCGGCGCCAATCCCGATGGTCTGCTGATTCTTGCAGTAAACAATGGCATTGGATTTGACGAATTGGGCAACGGACCAGGCAAACATCAGGTCCTGAATTTCGGCGGCATCAGGCTTGCGCTTGCTGACGACAGTCAGGTCCGATTCGCTGATCTGATGAATGTCCCGGTCCTGAACCAGCAGGCCGCCATTCACCCGTTTGTAGTCCTGCTCTGATACCCGGTCTCGCTGCCATTGGCCGCAACTCAGAACGCGGACGTTTTTCTTTTCAGCAGTCACTGTCAGCGCGGCCTGAGAAACGCTCGGCGCTATAATGACCTCGGTGAACTGCTGCTCAGTAATGCGTCTGGCCGTACCCTCGTCGAGTTCGCGGTTCAGCGCGATGATGCCACCAAAGGCTGAAGTGGGATCGGTCTGGAACGCTAGTTCATATGCTTCGAGTGTGCTGGCGGCGATTGCAACGCCACAGGGGTTTGCATGTTTGACAATAACGCATGCCGGCCCGGAGAAACTCTTGACGCACTCCAGTGCGGCATCGGTGTCAGCAACATTGTTGTAAGAGAGCGCTTTCCCCTGGAGTTGGATGGCAGTGCTTACGCTGGCCTCGGAGGGTTCGCGCTCCACGTAAAATACGGCGCTTTGATGGGGGTTTTCGCCGTATCTCATATCCTGCTTTTTGATGAACTGACTGTTAAGTGTTCGGGAATAGGGTGATTCATGAGGGACCCCGTCAGCTCCTCGTGCGCCGAGATAATTGGCAATGGCGCCGTCGTAGGCTGCTGTGTGTTCATAGGTTTTGACGGCCAGATCAAAGCGGATTGCCTGATCCAGGCAGCACGCGTTGTTTTCTAGCTGATCCAGTACGGGCGCATAGTCTTCGGGATTGACTACGACCGCTACGAACTGGTTGTTCTTGGCCGCAGCGCGCAGCATGGTGGGTCCACCGATATCGATGTTTTCTATTGCTCTCGGTAGATCACAATCAGGATCAGCCACCGTGGCCTCGAACGGGTACAGATTCACCACAACCAGGTCTATCGGTGGAATATCGTGCTCGGACATGACTGCTTCGTCCTGACCCCGTCTGCCCAGAATCCCGCCGTGGACTTTGGGGTGCAGGGTTTTTACCCGACCATCCATCATTTCCGGGAAGCCGGTGTAGTTGGAGATCTCCACAGCCGGGATGCCCGACTCCTTCAGCAGTCGATAGGTACCTCCGGTGGATAGTATCTCGATGTTCAGGGCATGAAGTGATTGGGCAAATTCCGCGATGCCGGTCTTGTCGGATACGCTGATTAGCGCCCGGCGAACGGCTACAGAGTCATCTGTACTCATAGCTTATGTTGATCTAAGTTGGTTAGCGGTAGGTGGGCTCAGCTGTGCATTACAGCATGCCGTAGAGTTTCAACTTGGTGCGCAGGGTACCACGGTTCAAGCCCAGCATGATAGAAGCCTTGCTTTGATTGTTCCCGGTATAGCGCATGACGGCCTCAAGCAGAGGCGCTTCCACTTCTGACATCACCAGACGGTGTAAGTCTGTGACCGGTTCATCATCAAGCTGCTTGAAATAGCGCTGCAGAGATCTTTCCACTTGACTGCGAAGCGTAGATTCCTGGGCAGGGGTCTCATGGGAAGGCTGAGGCGATTGGTTGAAGCGTTTGCCGGTTTCTGAGAGGGCGAAACTTGATGATGCATTTGCTCCGTCCAATTTGTTCATGCGGCGATGGCTCCGTCTCTTTGCTGCATCAAACAGTCAAAGTAGTTTTCGATGAGTTCTAATTGTTGCTGTCCCGAATCAGAGGCGTTGAATTCGGTCATGAATTCTTTTGCCGACGGTAAACCGCTGACGTACCCGGCAACGTGCTTTCGAGCGTACCACACCCCTTTTACATTGCCATAGAAAGCGTGCATTTTTTTTAGATGAGACCGAATTACCCCGGCTTTTTCGGGAAGAGAAGTAACAAAGTTGTCTCTGCCGGTCTCCAGATAGCAGGCAATTTCATTGAACAGCCAGGGCCGGCCCTGAGCAGCACGCCCGATCATGACGCCGTCGGCTTGAGTGTAGGCTAAAACGCCTGCGGCTTTTCGTGGTGTGTCAATATCCCCGTTGGCAATGATGGGAATTGTGACTGCCTGTTTGATCTCTGCAATCGTGTCGTATTCCGCTTCGCCTCTAAAGCGATCGGCACGCGTGCGTCCGTGGACTGTCAGCAGTTGGATGCCTGCATCCTCGGCAATTCGGGCCACCAGAGGTCCATTGCGTGTTTCAGGGCACCAGCCGGTGCGGATTTTCAGGGTGACGGGAATGCTCACCGCATTGACCACCGCATTGAGAATTGAGTCGACCAGGCCTGCGTCCTTTAGCAAGGCAGACCCTGCTGCTTTTTTTAGCACTTTCTTGGCGGGACAGCCCATATTGATGTCAATGGCATTGGCTCCCATGGCTTCATTGAGCCGAGCGGCTTCTGCCATCAGAAAAGGATCAGAGCCTGCTATCTGCACTACCTGAGGGCCCGGTATGCGGGGTTTGATTTGTTTCAGCCGGTTGCGTTCGTTGTGCCACAGATCCTTATCGCAGGTGAGCATTTCGCCAACAGTCAGCCCTGCGCCCTGCTCGCTACAAATTTCGCGAAATGGTGTATCACTGACACCGACCATCGGCGCCAAGAAAAGATTATTCTTCAGCTGGTAGGGACCTACATGCTTCATGCGAACTCTCGGCCTGCCCATCAGTCGGGTCGCGAACAATTAAGCGAAAACATAATGATACGCGTGCCGTTCGAAGGAGGAAAGTGGTCTGGGGACGGGAGCACTGGAGATGAAAGTACTGAGAGCCTGTGCGGAAGCCATGAGCTTGATCTTGAACGGCGCAGCCCAGGACTTGTGCAACTGTCGCCGCTCAGGGGCGCCGAAAAGCCAACGTATAATTTACCGCATCCTTCCCGGGATCCATCAGTGATAGGCTTATCGGCACGGATGCCATCACGGGCATAGTCGCTGACTCGGGAAGATCGCCCTGCAGGTATTCCGCCGGTGAAAACTCCCTCAGTGCAATCAGTTCGTTGTCTGATGTGTTAAAACCCACAATCATGACAGGGAATGCCTGTTCAAACGGCGCGGTGTTGTGTATCTGCACCTGAACCATGACGGCGTCAGCACGGTTGGGGTGACTCCTGACGGAGAGATTGGAAGGTTCGATTGCCGGCAGGTCTTCGTAAAGCGGCAGGTCGCAGCCGCGGTTGGCGCAGACCCACTCCAGCAGCGGACGCCAGCGCGCCTGCTGGCTGTAGTATTCCTGATTTCGCCAAAGGTGTTGTCCGGCGAGACTCATGCCCAGCAGACCGGCGCTCAGCAGCAAGGTCAGTGTTCTGCCCCAGCGTGTGGGGGAATTACTGCGCAGTTCAACTGTCGTAGCAACCGCTTGCAGACTCGCCAGATTTTCAGTAGCAAACTGCTCCAGCGCCTCGTCATTTGTGAGCTTCATTTTTAGCGCCCGGGCCCGGATTGCTTCGCTGCTGTTCGCGGCGTCTGTATTTTGTTCCGTTACGGGATCGGGAAAAGCCGTTGCCGCCGCATCGATGCGCTGCAATTTTTCCGGTGTCAGAGATGTCTTGGCCGGGCCGCCGTCAGGCTCTGGATCCTCTGGATTGCGGGCTATGTTACTGTCAGCTTCTTTCGGTGAGTGTTCATGGGTGGCTGACTCAGCATGTTGTGCTTCCGATACTTCTGAGGGTTTGGGCACGGCCGATGCTAGCCGGGTTTGGCTGACGGGATTTTTTCCAGCAGATAAGCCGGCAGTCTCAGCCTTCCCTGTGAATTCCGACTCTGCAGTTGCTACCCGACTGTTCATGGGCTGTTGCTGCAGTGCTTCTCGGGTCAGGAAGCTTGCTGGATCAAAGTATTCTTCAGGCGCGTCGCCGACAAACACGGAGTCGTTGTTTTCGCTGCCATCTGTCGCTGGTTCGCTGTCAACGAGTTGTTGCTCTGCGAGAAAGACAGACAGGCAGGCGCCGCAGCGGACTTTTCCGTTCGCCGCATCCAGCTGTTGAGCGCTAATGCTGAAAGTCGAGTTACAGCACGGACACTGGGTTATGTGAAATGCCATGTTCGGGCAAGGTAATCCGGTTAGTAAGTCTGGTGTTGCGCTGACAAGTAAAGGGCTGTCTGGTCACTGCAGCGAGCACTGCCCTGACATTCGGGTCGAGGCGCATAATCTGCTTCGAATTCTAGGGGATTAACCACCGATTATCACGCTCTGCGGGAGCCGCTTAGCCTCACCCAGCCATCTTCTGTTGCGGGTTTGTCGAGGCAAAACCAACGTTCGTAACGCACCATCAGAGACGCTGCCTGTTCTTCAAGAATCCCTGAGAGCACGATCTTGCCCTCCGGTTTAACGAGGGCGGTAAAATGATCGACAAGCTCGTGCAGGGGTTCGGCGAGAATGTTTGCCAGTAAAAAATCGGCCTGCAGTTTTGGTAGTGCTTCCGGCAGATAAGCCGTGATTTTGCCGAACGGCATGTCGTTGCGCGAGCTGTTGTCGACGGTCGCGGCGATGGCCTGAGGGTCATTATCCACGGCGTGGATTTTATCAGCGCCCAACAGTGCTGCCGCGATTGCGAGTATTCCTGAGCCACAGCCATAGTCAATCACTGTTTTGTCCCCCAGATCGGCTTGTTCCAGCCAGCGCAGGCACAGAGCGGTGGTGGCATGGCTGCCGGTGCCGAAGGCCAGCCCCGGATCAAGAAGAATGTTGATTGCCTCAGGGTCGGGTGGCGATTGCCAGCTGGGACAGACCCAGAGGCGTTTACCGTATTGCCTCGGCGTAAAATTGTCCATCCAGGTCCGTTCCCACACCTGCTCTTGTAGGGACTCAATTTGCAGCGAATCGCGATTCAATACCCGAGGATGGAACTGTAAAGTTGCAAGCAGGGCCTTAAGGTTCTGTTCCTGGGGAAACAGGCCCGTCAGTGTGGAGATCCCCCACAGCGGTGTGGTTCCCGGCTCTCTTTGAAAAACCGGCTGGTCTTCAGCATCCATCATGGTGACAGAGCTGGCACCTGCCTCCAGCAACAGCGCTTCAAGTTCCGCGCAATGCTCGGCGCGCACCGTCGTTTGTATTTGTTGCCACATCGGGATTGGCAGGCGCTCTGCGTATCAGGACTCGAGTTTCTGTTCCAGATAATGGATGTTTACTCCGCCCTTCTGAAATTCGCTGTCTCTGACCAGATCACGGTGCAAAGCGGTATTGCTGCGGATACCATCAATGAGCAGCTCATCGAGCGCGATTTGCATGCGGACCAGTGCTTGCTCTCGCGAGTCGGCATAGGAAATGAGTTTTGCAACCAGCGAGTCGTAGAAGGGTGGTACCGAATAGCCTGAGTAGAGATGTGAATCCACCCTCACGCCGGGGCCGCCGGGGGCATGAAACAGTTTTACCTTACCCGGGCTCGGCAGAAAGCTTGTCGGATCTTCGGCATTGATCCGACATTCGAAAGAATGTCCCTTGGTGGTGATGTCTTCCTGCTTGACGCTCAATGGCAGGCCGCTGGCTACCCGCAGCTGCTCTTTTACGATGTCGATTCCGGTTACCATCTCTGTTACGGGATGCTCGACCTGCACGCGAGTATTCATCTCGATGAAATAAAATCGCTCATCTTCATAGAGGAACTCCAGAGTGCCAGCCCCTCGGTAGCACAGATTCTTGCAGGCCTGTATGCAGGTTTTGGTAATTGCCGCGCGGACTTCATCCGGAATCCCCGGAGCGGGCGCTTCCTCGATGACTTTCTGATGCCGTCGCTGTAGTGAGCAGTCTCTGTCCCCGAGACAGATGGCTTCACCCTTGCCGTCGCCAATGACCTGGATCTCAACGTGGCGGGGATTCTCCAAAAACTTCTCGAGGTAGACTGTGCCATCACCAAAAAAGGATTTGGCCTCGGTCTGGGTGACATGAATGGCTTTGAGCAAAGCGGCCTCGTTGTGCACGACCCGCATGCCACGACCGCCACCGCCAGCCGCTGCTTTGATGATTACCGGATAGCCTATTTTCTTGGCCAGCGCGAGGGTACGATCGTGATTATCGTCCAGAGGGCCATTCGAGCCCGGCACCGTGGGAACGCCCGCGTCACGCATCACTTCGATGGCGGAGACTTTGTCTCCCATCTTTCTGATGGTTTCTGCGATTGGCCCGATGAAGATAAACCCGCTGTTTTCAACCTGCTCGGCAAAATCCGCGTTTTCCGACAGAAAGCCATAGCCGGGATGCACACCATTGGCGTCGGTTAACTCCATGGCAGCGATGATTGCCGGAACGTTGAGATAGCTTTCCGAGGCGCTAGGCGGTCCGATACAGACAGATTCATCAGACAATCGGACATGCATCAGATCGCGGTCGGCAGTGGAGTGGACGGCAACAGTTCGGATGCCCAGTTCTTTGCAGGCACGCAGCACGCGCAGGGCGATCTCGCCGCGATTGGCTATGAGTACTTTATCCAGCATTCGCCCTCGCTCTGATTCTCAGTGTCATACAACAATGTAGGCGGGTTGGCTTCCGGCTCAGACGATGGTGACCAGTGGTTGGTCGAACTCTACCGGTTCGCCGTCCTTAACCAAAATCGCCTCAATGATCCCTGCCTTCTCCGCTTCGATCTGGTTCATCATTTTCATTGCCTCAACGATGCAAACCACATCACCGGCCTTCACATTAGTTCCTACTTCGACAAAAGCAGGAGAAGAGGGGGAGGGAGAGCGATAGAAAGTCCCTACCATCGGAGAGCTCACAACATGGCCGGAGGTAGCCCGTGAGGCCGGCTTTTCTTCGGCCGCTGCGGGTGCAGCGAAGTTTGGTGCTGGCGCAGCGACAGGTGCTGCGGCCGGGGCCACAACCGTGGTCGTGACGCTGGAGTTTCGGCTGATACGAACCGCTTCCTCTCCTTCCTTAATCTCGATTTCTGCGATGTCGGAGGTTTCCAACAGCTCGATGAGTTTTTTTACCTTCCGAATGTCCATTAAAAAGTCCTAGGGATAAACCTGAAGTAATGCTCAAGAAAATTGTTAGCTCTGCAGTCGCTCGAATGCTGCTTGAAGCGCGAGCTCATAACCCTGCGCCCCCAGTCCTACAATACTGCCGACAGCGATGTCGGCAAAGTAGGAATGGTGACGAAATGGTTCCCGTTTATACAGATTGGACAAATGAACTTCGATACAGGGAATCTCTGCCGCCAGCATGGCGTCTCTGAGGGCAATACTCGTGTGGGTGAATCCGCCAAAATTAACCACCATGAAGGCAGTCCCGTCGGTTCTGGCCTGTTGCACCCGGTCGATGAGTATCCCCTCGGAGTTGCTTTGCAAGGCGTCTAGTTCATGGCCCGCTGCGGCGCATTGCTGCTGTAAGCGGTCATTGATGTCCTCTAGGGAGTCGGAGCCGTAGATCTGCGGTTCCCGCTGTCCGAGAAGATTTAGGTTGGGACCATTTATAACCAGTATCTTAGCCATCTCTGTCTGCTTAATGTCTGCTCAATTCGGTATCTGGTTGAGTCGGGTGGGATATCTCCAGGCCGATGTTCAAAGTTTGCGCATTTTGGCAGAAAATGGGTGGTATTTCACGGGTTTTCGATGCCAAATTGCCCATCTCGCCCGTTTTTCTGCCCCCAGGTCAAGGGGTCAGCGGATAGAGGGTTTTCTGCGGAGGATAGCAAAAGCCCCAGTCCGCGCAGCCTTGATATTCGATTACCAGGGCGGCATCGGGGCCGGGGACCGTGGTGAGCTGTAGTTCGACCGAGACCAGTTCGTAGTAAGCAACGATATCCCCGAAGAATTTATCAGTCTTGTTCAGGCCGGCCGGCAGCGCGTAATCCACCTCAATATCTTTGCTGGCGTCCGCTGCTGTCTGCGCGAAGGAAAAAGCGTGTTGATAAAGATAGTGACCGGACGCCGGCTCCCATGTTACACGGTATTTGCCGGGACTGATTGTGCTAACAAAAAATGGGAAGGCCTGCTCCAAGGGCAGCGGTTCCGGCTGATCTGAAAGCGCCTCAGCCAGAGAGCGGCTGCTGCGCAGTTCAAGTTGCCCTGAAGCGGACGTGGCGGACAGCACGGCTGCCAGACAGAGAAAGGCGGCAATAATGTGATTGCTGGGTTTTGTCATAAGCAAGCTGCCTGCCTGTGGTTAATTTGAGGGTGTTGACTCAGGCTCGGTAGCGGTCGAATACCAGGCAGGCATTAGTGCCACCAAAGCCAAAGCTGTTCGACATGACCCGGTTGAGCTCGACATTCTCCTGCTTATTAATAGCCACCGGAAGACCTGCAGCAGCGTCGTCAAGATTGTCAATATTTGCCGAGGCCGCAATGAAATTGCCCTGCATCATCAGCAGAGAGTAAATGGCTTCCTGAGATCCAGCTGCGCCAAGAGAATGCCCGGTCAGTGATTTGGTGGAATTGATAATGGGGGCTTGATCGCCAAACACTTCCCTGATGGCTTTGAGCTCTGATACGTCACCGGCCGGGGTGCTGGTTCCGTGCGTATTGACGTAATCCACTTTTCCGGACAGCCCGTTGGTAGCCATGCGCATCGCGCGTGCACCGCCTTCTCCGGATGGCGCCACCATGTCATAGCCGTCAGATGTTGCGGCGTATCCGGTCAGCTCGGCGTAAATCTTCGCGCCTCGTGCCAGGGCGTGCTCAAGATCCTCGACGACAACAACGCCTCCTCCGCCGGCGATAACAAAGCCATCGCGGTCGGCATCAAAGGCGCGGGAAGCCTTCTCTGGCGTCTCGTTATATTTGCTCGATAATGCGCCCATGGCATCGAACATATGAGACATTGTCCAGTGCTCTGACTCACCTCCGCCAGCGAACACCAAGTCCTGTTTACCCATTTGAATGAGTTCGGCGGCATGCCCGATACAGTGGGCGCTGGTCGCACAAGCTGATGAAATAGAATAGTTCACCCCTTTGATTTTGAAAGGTGTGGCGAGGCAGGCAGAGACCGAACTGCTCATGGTCCGGGGTATGCGATAAGGCCCCACGCGTCTAAGACCCTTGTCTCTTAGAATATCCGTCGATTCAAGCTGGTCTTCCGGAGAACCGCCGCCTGAGCCGACAACTAGACCGATTCTTTCGCTGGAAATTTCATCCATCTTGAGTCCGGCGTCTCTTATGGCTTCATCCATGGAAAGATACGCGTAGGCAGAGGCTTCTCCCATGAAGCGATAGAGCTTGCGATCGATCAGCTCTTCGGTGTTCAACTGCACGCTGCCGCTGATCTGGCTTCGCATGCCGATATCGGCGTATGACTGGTTGAAACGGATACCGCTGCGTCCTTTCTTCAGGGCGCTGCAGACTTCTTCAAGGTTGTTGCCAAGGCAGGAGATGATACCTGCTCCGGTGATGACTGCGCGTCGCATACTCGAATCCGATAGGCTTTACTAGAATGTGTTTTCAGGGGTGAAGAGCCCGACCTTAAGTGCTTTAGTGGTGTAGATGATCTTATCATCGACCGCCACCGCTCCATCTGCGATACCCATCACTAGCTTGCGATCAATGACACGGCTGATATTCAGTACGTAGACCACTTTTTTTGCTTCCGGCAAGATTTCTCCAGTGAATTTCACTTCTCCGGCGCCGAGCGCGCGACCTTTACCGGGGAATCCGCTCCAGCCGAGGAAAAAACCGACCAGTTGCCACAGGGCATCGAGCCCCAGACAACCTGGCATGACCGGGTCTCCGGAAAAGTGGCAGTCGAAGAACCAGAGATCAGGCCTGATATCCAGTTCCGCCACGAGTTTGCCGCGGCCATATTGACCTCCGTCGGCCGTAATTTCGGTTATGCGGTCCAGCATCAGCATGTTGTTGACCGGCAGCTTGGCGTTACCCGGACCAAACAGCCTGCCATAACCACAATCGACCAGTTCATCAAGGTCGTAGCTGCTTTTTGGTATGAAGAAATCGTTGCTGGCAGGCATAGTAAGACCTCTGTCTAATAACATGCTGATCAGAGGGGACGAAGAGTATAACGTCATCGAAAAATAATCGATACCAAATTGAGAAGCGTTGACCGTTACAGTTTGTCGCACCTGCTGTTCCGGTACTGGTGGCAATAATTTGATACACTCCGGATCATGTAATTCAGGTTGATTATATGTTGCATCCCGTGATTCTTGCTGGAGGCGTCGGCTCGCGCTTGTGGCCCCTTAGTCGTGCTGCCATGCCCAAGCAGTTTATCGAGCTGGATGGCCCGAGTTCGCTTTTCCAACAGACCCTCATGCGGTTGCGCGGCTTGCCTGAGCTCGGAAAGATTCGGGTGCTAGGTAACAGCGATCATCGTTTTCTGATCGCTGAGCAGTTGCGTCAGCAACAACTGACAGAAGGCAGTCAGATTCTGCTCGAACCCGTCGGTCGAAATACAGCGCCCGCTGTGACCATGGCGGCACTGGTTGCCATCGCTGAAGATCAGGATGCGCAAATTCTGGTGCTGGCAGCCGATCACAAAATCACAAACGTGCCAGCTTTTGAGCAAGCCGTTGCTGCTGCGATTGAGCTGGCTTCTGCAAACTATATGGTGACGTTTGGCATAGTGCCAGGTCGCCCAGAAACCGGCTATGGCTATCTCAAAAAGGGGTTGCCAGTGACTGAAAGAGGATTCCGGGTTGAGACATTCGTCGAAAAGCCCGATCTCGAGACTGCTTCTGCTTACGTCACTAGCGGTGAGCATTACTGGAACAGTGGGATGTTCCTGTTTTCTGCTACCGAATTACTCCTGGAAATGGAAATTCATGCGCCCGATATTGTGCAGCAGTGCCGTCTTGCGTTTGAGCGGATTTCGTCTGATTTAGACTTCCTGCGAATTCCGGATGCTGAGTTCGCGGCCTGTCGTTCTGAGTCCATCGATTATGCTCTAATGGAAAAGACCAGTCGGGCAGCGATGGTGGCCCTGGATGCCGGCTGGAACGATCTGGGCTCCTGGCAGTCGCTTTGGGACGTCAGTCCGAAAGACGAGGCTGGCAACGTGGTTTCGGGTCAGGTCGAGATGATCGGTACCCGACAGAGCTACGTCCACGCTGCATCGCGTACGGTCGCAGCGATCGGGCTTGAAAACGTGACCGTAGTAGAGACAGATGACGCAGTTCTGGTGGCGAGCAGCCATGAGCTGCAGCATGTCAAGCAACTGGTCGAAGCGCTGAAGGAGCGGGCTCCTCAGCTGACTGAAACCGCTTCCGTCGTTCATCGCCCTTGGGGCTGTTACCGGACTCTGGCAAGTGGCTTCGGGTTTCAAGTGAAACACATTACAGTGCTTCCGGGCGGAGCACTGTCGCTGCAGCGCCATGCGCATCGCAGTGAACATTGGACGGTTATCAAAGGCCTAGGCGAGATACACTGTGCGGGCAAAGATTTTGTGCTGCATGCCAATCAGTCGACCTACATTCCCAAAGGTGCTGTTCATCGCCTGAGTAACCCCAGATCAGAGGCTGTTGAATTGATTGAAGTGCAGCTTGGTGATTATCTGGGTGAGGATGATATCGAGCGCTTTGATGATGTTTATGGTCGCTAGGTCACCGAGATAAGGCTGCGCCAGTGATTTTCGAGAGCTAACCACTTCTAACCCGGGTGAAAAATTTGTTATGACCAACGTAAAGAAATGTCTGTTTCCAGCGGCTGGCTATGGCACCCGTTTTCTGCCGGCGACCAAATCTATGCCGAAGGAAATGCTGCCGATTGTCACTAAACCACTGATTCAATACGGAGTTGAAGAGGCGGTGGAAGCCGGCATTGTTGATATGGCGATCGTTACTGGTCGCGGTAAACGTGCACTGGAAGATCACTTTGATATTGCCTATGAGCTGGAGCATCAGATTGCCGGCTCTGACAAGGAATCAATGCTGGAAGAAACCAGGGCAGTGATGAAGCAATGCACGTTCTCCTACACGCGTCAGGTGGAGATGAAGGGGCTCGGACACGCAATTTCAGTTGGTGGAAGGCTGATTGGCCGCGAGCCCTTTGCCGTCATACTGGCGGATGATTTCTGTGTGACTGAGGGGCCCGGAGTGCTGTCGCAGATGATTGCGCTCCATCGGCGATTTGGCTGCAGCGTTGTTGCAATCGAGGAAGTCCCTCGGAAAGAGACCTACCGGTATGGCGTGATTGCCGGAGAGGAAGAACAACCTGGAATTATTCGCATCAGCGACATGGTTGAGAAACCTGCGCCGGAAGATGCCCCCAGTAATCTGGCGATTATCGGTCGGTACGTGCTGACTCCGGAGATTTTTGACATCCTCGATGATACGCCGCCCGGCAAGAACGGAGAAATTCAGATTACGGATGCTCTGCTGACACAAGCCCGTCGGGGAAACGTGATTGGTTATAAATTTCAGGGCACGCGCTTTGACTGTGGCAGCGTGGGCGGATTTATCGACGCGACCAATTACACTTTTGCCAAAATGCAGAGTGAGTAGCATGGATGCGATTCCCACCATGACAAAAGAGATCACTTGTTTTAAAGCTTATGATATTCGAGGGCGTGTACCGGATGAGCTGAACGAGGACATCGCCTACCGGATTGGTCGGGCTTTTGCTGCTTTACTCTCACCCGGACGGGTAGTCGTAGGCTTCGATATTCGCCTGACCAGCGAGGCGCTCTGCACTGCTGTCAGCCGCGGGCTGATGGAAGGTGGTGCAGATGTCCTGAATATCGGCCAATGTGGCACCGAGGAAGTTTACTTTGCCACCTCGCATCTCAAGGCCGATGGTGGGATTGCCGTTACGGCCAGCCATAATCCCAAGGACTTTAACGGCATGAAGCTGGTGCGGGAAAACAGCAGGCCCATCAGCGCAGACACTGGTCTGTTCGACATCAAAAAGCTCGCAGGACAGAGCCAATTCCCCGAGCCCGAAAAGACCGGGGTGCTGGAGAGGGTCAATACCAAACCGGCATACATTGAGCATCTCCTGACGTATGTGGATGCTGGTCATCTGAAGCCCCTGAAAATTGTCTGTAACGCAGGTAATGGCGGCGCCGGACCCGCAATTGATCTTCTGGAGCCGCATCTGCCGTTTGAACTCATCAAGGTGCATCATAAGCCCGACGGGCATTTTCCGAATGGCGTGCCGAATCCGATGCTTGAGGAAAACCGCTATCCCACGGCAGCGGCCATTGCCAAACATCAGGCAGACATCGGGATCGCCTGGGATGGTGACTTTGATCGCTGTTTTTTCTTTGATGAAAATGGCCGGTTCATCGAGGGCTACTATATCGTTGGTCTGTTGGCTCAGACCTTCCTAGAGCGAGATGCAGGCGCCAAAATTGTCCATGACCCACGCCTGACCTGGAATACTCTGGAAGTTGTGCAGAACCTGGGCGGAGAGCCGGTGCTGTGCAAGTCCGGTCACGCTTTTATCAAGGAGGCTATGCGACGTGAGGATGCCGCCTACGGTGGTGAAATGAGTGCTCACCACTACTTCCGCGATTTCTTCTACTGCGACAGCGGGATGGTGCCCTGGCTGCTCGTCCTCGAACAGATGTCAACTACGGGTAAACCTTTGTCGCAGCTAGT
>Ga0160423_10001653_pt1 | contig 18669 bp, 11 predicted proteins | sample CRUFie14St8metaG_FD_108191 | JGI IMG/M metagenome (GOLD analysis project Ga0160423, IMG submission 108191) | Marine microbial communities from the Costa Rica Dome - CRUD Field 142mm St8 metaG | ecosystem: Environmental > Aquatic > Marine > Oceanic > Photic zone | place: Costa Rica: the Eastern... | reverse complement strand
GGAGCGGGAGGCTCGGGCGCCGCCCGTCGTCCCTCCCCTGCCCGCGGTCCGGCCCAGCAACCCCAGCGGCGGCGGCCCCACCGACACACCGCGAGGCCCCCGCGCGCCTACGACGACGACGAGGACGACCTCTTCGATGCGGAGCTGGACGAGGAGTACGGGTTGAAGGACTCGGAGCGATTCTCGAGCCCGGCGACGCCTTCCGGAGCGGCGACGTCATGGCGGAACCGAAACGCGGCGAACATGGAGGATCCTTCATCCTACGTCGGGGACTTCGACGACCAGGAGGGCGGGGACCCGGCCGCGAAGGTGAAGAGGAGCAGCCCCGTTGGGCAGTTTTTTCGCGGGAGCCGGAAGCAGTTTGAGAACTTCAAGGAGGAGCTCGAACAATGGAAGAAGACGCCGAGCGGCATCCGCTGGCTCCATGTTAAGGACAAGCTCTACCCGCAGGACAGCATCCCGCCCGTCGGGGACGCTACGGTGTCCTACGCCAGGCTTCTGGAGCTCTTGGCCCAGCGCCGGGTGAAGCGGTTGACCATCCTGAACGAGGGCCGCGACGCCATCGTGGAGGTCCCGGTGCCCAACTGCGCGAACGACTTCTCGTACCAGGAGGCCATCGAGGGCGTGTCGACCATCGAGCCGGAGATGATCTACTGCGGGGAGGCCCCAGAGTGGTCCATGGAAAAGGACAGGTTCTACTGCCCGCTGCCCGGCGACCTGTGGAGGGACGACCGGTTTTTGGAGCTGTGCAAGGCCAACCTGCCCAGGAGGGGCGAGGACGGCAAGATCGCCAAGGACTCGCGGCTGGTCACCGACCAGTGCTACCTTGAGCTCGTAGTGCACCAGCCGGATTACTACTGGATGACCATGGGAAGGGTGGGCGGGATCTCCAAGCCCTTCGGTACGCTGCTGATTGTGCAGTTCCTGCTTACGCTGTGGTACCGCAACAAGAAGAGGAAGGAGGAGGAGATGAGGAAGCAGAAGGACTACTTCAGGAAGTCCCTCGCCAAGGCCTTTAACGTCAAGGGAAAGGGCGGGGAGACCAAGAGCACCGGGGTGGACTTTGATGACGTGGCGGGCGTGGATAACATCAAGTCCGCCGTCTCGCAAGTCATGGAGATGCTAGTGAGCGACGTGTCCTTCACCAAGGCCGGCGTCAAGCCCCCGAGGGGTATGCTCTTCTATGGCCCCCCGGGAACTGGAAAGACGATGCTCGCCAAGGCCCTCGCCGGGGAGTTTAAGGTTCCCTTCTTCGCCTGCAACGGGGCCGAGTTCGTGGAGATGTACGAGGGCATCGCCGCGGAGCGCGTGAAGCATATCTTCAACACGGCGAGGGCCAACTCCCCGTCGATCATCTTCATCGACGAGATCGACGCGCTTGGCAAGAGGAGGTCGGCATTCTCAGACGACCCTGGGGTCCAGGAGAGGGAGCAGGGGCTGCTGCAGCTGCTGATCGAGATGGACGGCTTCAGGCCGACGGAGCGCGTTTTGGTGATCGGGGCGACGAACATGGCGACCGATCTGGACGAGGCCCTGCTCAGGCCCGGCCGCTTCGACAGAAAGTTCTTCATCGACACGCCCTCAAAGCAGAACAGGTTCAAGATTCTCGAGGTTCACGCCAAGAACAGGCCCCTGATCCCGAGGCTAGGCCACCCGGAGCACGACGACGGGGACACCCTGCTGACGGAGACGGCCAGGATCACGCCGGGCTTCTCAGGCGCCGGCCTCGAGAACTTGTTGAACGAGGCCACCATCCTGGCAGTGCGGAGGGGGGAGAAGATCGCCACCATGGATATGATCCTCGAGCTGCTGGAGCTTCAGTCCATCGGACTGAAGCAGGGTGGGCTGGAGCCGAGCGAGCCAAAGCGCAGGCTCGCGCTCTTCCACGCCGCGAGGGCCATCGCCTGCGTCCTGACCCCCAACGCCACCAGGCTCAAGTTCGTCTCCATCGCCGTCAGAAAGAAGGACGTCACCGGGCTCGTCTTCGACCTCCTGGACGCCACCGACGAGGAGCTCAGGTGGTGGGACGTGCTGTACTTGGACAGGATCTCCTCTGAGGGCGACTTCTCGGTCTTTGTTAGGTCCTTGCTGCCGCTGTGCGTGGGCAAGGCGGCCGAGGAGGTCTTCCAGGGCTCCGGGAGCATCTCCCAGCTGTCCTCCGCGGACATGGCAAAGGCCTGCGAGCTGGGGTCCTACCTGCTGGCCAGAACGGAGCTCGGGGGCACTCTGGCCAAGGGAAACCCCACGGATAGAGAAAAGCAGCTCAAGTATCTGGTGTCTTGGGCAAGGGACGAGTCCAGCGACTTTGTCAAGGTCCACAGGAATGCCATCGGGGTCCTTGCCAGCAGGCTGCTGGAGGACAGGGACGTGTACGTGGACGAGATCGAGCGGATCTTGGAGGAGAGCGCCGTGAGGGAGTTCCCAGGCCACGCCACCTTCAACCAGGGCGGGAGAGGGAAGGCGGGGAGGCTCACCTTCAACTCCGGGGCCCTGGCGACGAAAAAAGTCCACCTGCTGCCGGCGGTGCCTCCCATCCCAAAGGAGGAGGAGGAGGCCGCGCTCGAGGCCGTGAACTAATCCACCTTTCGCGTGCGGTGGTGTGCACTTCTTGTAATTGTATATACAGCTGGTTCAAGTTTGCAAACCTCCCTCTTCTCTTGCCAGCTGGCATAACACATCTCGGAGACCGAGTTCCATCCGTGGGATTACGAAAACACCATCTTGCAAAATTACGGACGTTTAGGGGGCCGTGCCTTGACGGCGACCAGCGCTGAAGGGGACGAAGGACGAAGAGCCGGAGAGACCGCTGCCCCACGTGGGGCTGAAACACACCTCAACAAGCACACGAAGATGGATCCTTACGGCAACCCAAGCGCCCCGGAGTTCAACCCTCTTGCCGGTCCCGCCGTTGGACATCCCACTGGTTATGGCCAGCCCACTGGGTACGGCCAGCCTCAGGGAGGACCCACGGGGTATGGCCAGCCCCAGGGAGGCCAGCCACAGTACCCTAACATGTCGGGGCCCGTGGAGACCAACTACCAGGCCGCTCCGACCAAGCCTCAGGGAACTTGGGGGTCGAACGAGTACGACTACGAGCAAGAACGCGAGCGTGAGGAGCACCACCACCACCACCACCACCACCACCGCAGGGGAGGAAGGTCCGGCTGGAGGTATCGTTTCGGGCGTGGATTTGGGCGCCGTGGCAGAATTACTTACGGCGACGGCCGCGGGCGAATCAGCTGTGCCGGCTGCATGTTTATCCTGTGCATCGTCTTTGGGTCGATTCTCGGCACCATTGGGTTCGCCTTCGTCGCGAGTTCCAAGCAGGACACGAGGAAGGACCGCATCGAGGCTTACAACGACTACGCGCTCACGTGGAAGGACTTTGTGCGCAACAAAAAGTACAGCGACCCTCCTCAGGTGACCTTGGAGACCGCGGTCATCTGCAACAACAGCCCGGGAGGCGCGGTGAACTACACGGTTCCGCTCTCCGAGGTCGCGACCGACGTCTTCACGGACAAGTCCGCGATTAAGGACGGCGCCGACCCGCTCGACCCGCAGTACAAGTGGCGCACCGACTTGACCTTCAAGAACATCCAGCCGGAGAACTGCAACGTTCAGGCCCGCATTTTCAGCAACACCCGCCTGACCAGCACCTTCAACCAGAGGTTCGCCAACCAGCTCACGTACCAGTGCAGGTGGAAGACCAGGGACGACCAGGACAAGGCGTACAGGGACTGCAAGAGGAGGTGCGTGAACAACTTCGGCGGCACCTTCTACGGGGAGACCTGCACGTACTACGAGAACCTGCAGGAGTTGTGCATCAAGGTGAAGGACGAGCACTGGACGACCAAGCCTTTGGACTCCCTCGTGGTGGACACCTCGTATCCCGTGGTGCCGGACTCCGCCAACTCGATCGGCTGCTTCTACAGCGTCACGGACGGAAAGTTCAACGCGGGGAGGTACAAGACCGGCCAGCCAAACTACGGCAACATCAACCTGCAGACCACGGTGAGGTACTCCAAGGATGCCTACCTCGGGTACATGAGGGTCACGGAGGGGTCCGGGGACTTTGGAATGTCCTCCGAGAAGAAGCTCGGCATCGGCATCGGCCTCCTCGTCCCGTGCGCCTTCTTCCTGCTCATGGCCAGCTGGATCTGGAAGAAGAACAGGGCCTGAGCCGAAGAAGCCACCACCAACACCACCCTTTTTGTTGTTGCTATTTTGTTGTTTTAATTGAAATCGTATCGTTTCGTCAATAGATTATGGGTTTCTCTCTGCCAGGGCTCTCTCAACCCCACGCACATTCTTTCTTGCCGAGGAGACAAAAAAAAAAAGTTGTGGGTTCAGTGGTTGTGTTCGTCCGAAGCTGTCAGGTAGCTCACGGCACGAATCAGAATCATGTAAGATTGGATGACCTGGTAGGTCCATATCGTAAACTGGCAGGAGGCATACACGGCGGCCATCTCTGCGTGTATGTCGCTGTTCGACACCGCGAACCTTGGTTACCACGGCTAAACTGCGAGTTACAATCCTATATATCGTTCCCCCTCGCGCAATGCGAATTGCGGGTCCTTCCCCCGAAAAAAATGTGAAAGCGTCCCCCCGGTGGTTAAGGTGGCGCTGCGAGCCCCAGAGGGAGGGAGAGAGAGAGGGGGGCGGGTGGAGGTGGCGGAGGGGGTGGGGTCGGCGCCATGGGCCTTTGGTCCGCTATGATCGAGAGGGTGGCTTCCCTGCTTGCTTACTTTCCCCCCAAGCCGCCCTCGTACCGTCTGGAGCGGGACACGGGAAACCGTCTCGTTTGCAGGGGCGGTTTTATTACCACCGAGATGGAGCGGTGTCGGGTTGTGGAGCTCGACACCCCGCGCAGGAGGGGCGGAGGCGGTGGAGAGAAAATCGTGGCCATCCACGTCCCGTACTCGGGGGGCAAGGCCAGGATGACCTTGTTGCACTCGCACGGAAACGCGGTTGACCTTGGGATCATGCAAAGTATGTATTGCCACCTCAGTGAGACCCTCGGGGTGAACGTCTTGGGGTACGACTACAGTGGGTATGGATGGAGCACGGGGAAGCCTTCGATACGGAACACGCTGGCGGATGTCAGGGCTTGTTACAACTACCTCGTGGACGAGCTCAAGGTTCGGCCGCAGGACGTCGTGCTGTACGGCCAGAGCGTGGGCAGCGGGCCGACCTGCGAGCTGGCGGCAAAGCTGGGGGACGATTTGGGCGGCGTGATCCTCCACAGCCCGCTGGCCTCCGGGGTGAGGGTTCTGAAGCCCTCCGTGGAGAAGTGGCCCGTCTGGTGCGACATCTACCCCAACCACGAGCACGTGAAGAAGATCAGGGCGCCGACGCTGGTGATGCACGGCACCGCGGACGAGGTGATCCACATCAGCAACGCCTACCTGCTCCACTCGTCGTGCCTCAACCCTGTGGCGCCGCTCTGGATGGAGGGCTACAACCACCAAAACTTGGAGTTTGCCCCAGAGTACCTGGAGAGGCTGCAGCTCTACTTCCACGACCTCACCAGGGATCGACGATAGCTCTGCTTTGTTTGTTCGTTTTGTTTGTACATCAAAGATGATTACAGATAGATACACACACGCACACGCACGCACGCCACGCCACGCCACCACACGCACACTCGTGCACGAGAATTCAGTTCCGAGGCCCGAGCTTGGCCAAGGCGGACTGGTCTCCCGTCTCGAAGCAGAACTTGAGGGATTTCGGCTTCCTGCTCTTGGCTGACAGGCAGACCTCCAGGGGCAGAAGCTTGGGCCTGACCCTCAGCTCCGCGCCACCCTTGTCCACCTTGACCCTGAACTCCTCCACCGCAGGAGACAGCAGGCGCAGGCCCTTGGCATGGGCCGCCAACTTTGGCGGCCCCCGCGGACACAGGCACGGCTCCAAGCTGAGCTTGAGGGACCTCGGACCGGCGCCGCGCTTCAGGAGATTGGCCTCGATCGGCAGGCACACCCGCTCCCAGCCCTTCTTGACCTGCAGGCTCACCGCCACGGAGCTCCCCTGCCTCAGCTTCAGCGTGGCCTTCTGGCTCAGCGCCTTCAAAGTGCGTCCTTTGGCGAGAATTTTGGCCTTGGTGTGCAGGGCCAGCGACCCCTGGATCGGCACGGTCTGCTTTAGGTTTAAATCAATGGAGACGTCCTCACTAAAGTCCACGCCCAAGGTGCGCTTCGTGCTGCACGCGGCATCGAGCCCCCTCGTTCGCGTGACGACGAATGCGGGCCAAGGTACAGGAAAGGAGACCTTGCCGTCATTGTCCATGGATGGGAGCCTCGGAACCTCCACGTCGATCGAGCCGCGCTTCCAGTTTGCGTGGCACTTGAGCGATTCCAACGAGTGTGTTGTGTTTTGGGACACTCCTTGTAGTGCTTCTTCAAACGTTGCGTCCACGCCAAAAGTGAAGGCTCCGCCCAACACTGAAAAGTTGCAGAAGAGCGGCCGATATGGAGACGAGGAGGCCTCCGAACCTCCATCCCGCTCGACTTTCGCGAGACCTGCGGACGTCCAGTCCATCGGTTCCTGCATGGGCCAGGTGCGCCCCGGAGCTGAGCTGCTGGGTAGCCCTGCACTTTTCCCGGGAAATGTTTCCCGCGGGAAAATAGTCAAAGAAAAGGGATCGATTCAAGGAAGACGATTTCGCGGGAAGTGGTAGCGTTCCGAGGGTAAAGTAAACGGGCCAGACCTGCACTTGGCAGGAGTCCAGGGGTCGGTCCCCGTCCACCTGAACGAGCGCAAGCGCTCGTGCTGTGGCTCACGGTCGCATCCAATTGGACAACTCGACAGCGCTCGGCCTTCGCATTCCTTTCTCCACCGATAGCGTCCTTCGGGACGAAACGTCTCTTTGTTCCCCCCGCCCTCCCAGAACCTCGGCTTCGGGCGGATTGTGAATCATGGTGGGGGCGAAGAGGGTCTCCCTGGTGAGGGGCAGGGGCAGCCTCAGCGGTCCCGGGGTCCCTCCCGGGTTCCAACAAGTTCCGCAAGACCCCAAGCAGCTTGTGTTGAACGGCACGAGCGTGGAGGACGCTAAGTCTGAGCGGGAGAAGAGGAAGCAAGAGCAGTCCGAGAGCTTCCAGTTTCTTCACAACCAGGTCCTTCCAAAGTCACAGTCCGGTTCGCCGCTCAAGGACCAGCTGGAGAAGGCTCTGAAACAAATCGATGGCAAGCTGGACAAGCTCAGCGGGGTGGGAGCCTACAAGGGACGCAAGAAGACCATGGCGGAGAAGCGCCAGCTGCAGCGGGAGGTGAGGGAGCGCGCAAAGGAGTGGCTGCGCGAGCAGGAGTCTAAGCTCCGCAAGCGGCTGGTCGCCAAGTACCAGGACGAGAGGAAGAAGATCATCAAGAAGAGCTTCGAGGAGCTGGAGAGGGGCGGCGAGATCTACTTTCATGAGATGAAGCGCAGGAAGGAAAAGATCACGGAGATGATCGACAACAACATCAAGCGCAGGATCAACGTGGAGGTCGAGAAGGTCAAAATTCAGGAGTGGACCCCCGAGGTCGTCTTGGCCACCGTCTCCAAGGAGTTCAAGAAGGCCACGAGGGAGGAACGGGCGATGAGAGACTTGGAGCAGGCGGCGGTGGGAGGGGTGGGGCTGGGCAAGGGGAACCACAAGACCAAGAAGAAGAAGGCCGCGGACAAGACGCAGAAGGAATTGACCAAGGTCATGTTCCCCGCCCTCGTGGCGGCGAGGAAGAGGGGTCGGAGGATCAGCCAAATCAAGATCGACAATGCCAGGGAGAGGGACCACGAGGAGGCCGCTTACGGGATGGAGAACACCTTTGGGATGGTAAGGCTCTGCCTTAGAAGTGCTCTACCTGCTGCCTGCTCTCGCCTCTGACGTCAAATTTCTTCTCCTTCATTAGGATCTCACCAACCGCAAGGGAGCGGGGAAGCCTGCGAGGAAGCGGGTCGACCTCCATGCCCCGCAGGGCGTGGTCCACATGATGCACAAGGCGAAGAGGCCCATCAAGAACGCGTACCAGGGCAAGCAGCTCCACCACTCTGGGCAGGCGAGAAAGGAGAACCCGGAGCACCTCAGCGACGGCGAGAGGGCTAGGATCTCGGACTACCTGATGCTGGAGGGCCCCCTGAATGCCCAAAAATTTCCAAGGCTGCAGCAGCTCGTGTACCTCTCTCTGCCCTTTTGCAACTTGGGATATGTGGGGATCAAGAACCTCGCCGACGTGCTCCACATGTGCAAGTCCCTGCGGCACTTGGACCTCAGCGGCAACGACATCGACCCGGACTCCGTGCAGATCCTGCTGAGTGCGATTGAGAACTCGAGGGACATCCCAATCCACTCGCTGGAGCTGTCGTCCAACAACATTGGGTCTCGGTCCATCGAGGGGATCAGGGCCATCATCTCCCTCATCAGGAGCTCCAGGAAGCACAAAATCCGGGCGATCAGCCTTCGCGCGAACTTCTTGAGCCACAGCGCGATGAACTTCCTCATGGGCTTCCTCAGGGACAACAAGTCCCTCAAGGAGCTGAACCTGGCGGAGAACGGAATCTTGGACAAGGGCGCCCAGGTCATCTCGGAGATGCTGTCGTCCAACAGATCCCTGGAGCGCATCGACCTGTCCTACAACGACATGGGATCTGCCGGGGTCAGGTCGATCGCCCAGGCCCTGGAGTGCAACGCCAGCAACAATCTCAAGTCCCTGAACTTGTCCTGGAACCCGCTGTATGACGAGGGGGTCGCCGCGATCATCGCCCTGCTCCCAAGCTCGAAGATCGAGGACCTCCACCTGGACTCCACAAAGTGCACGGACGCATCATGCGTCGCGCTAGCGGATTGCATCAGAAAGTACGGCAACAACCTGGCGCTGAAGACGATAAGCATCATCCAGAACAAGTACTTTGGGGAGGGCGGGACGGACCTGGAGCAGGCGGCCACCAGATACGGAATCAGGATTGCCAAGGACGCCTCGCTGTCGCAGCTAAGGAATCCGCACAACCAGGAGCACGGGAAGACGAGGTTCGACAGGCAGGCCCTGCCCCAGCTGGCTTGAGAGGCTACGGAAAGGGGGAGGGGCGGACCGGGAGGCCCGAAGGGGGTTGGGCCATGTAAATTTTCTTTTTTTTTCGTACACCACTTGAGTTTGAGTTACACCACCCGTGCGGAGAAGTAAGTCTCCCCCCTGAGGCCGCTCTCTCTCGCGCCCTTGATGACGTCCAGGATCGTCTTCTCCGAGAAGGAGCCCGTGAGCTTCACGTCGTCGTCGTGAAGCACCCGCTGCACAGACATCTGCTTCCCTCGCCAGTAGAAGGAGAAGCAGGGCGTGGCCCTCACGCCGTTCTCCCAGCACCGCCCCCTCTCCTCGTCCGCGTCGATGATGAACACCTGGGCGCCGTTCCTGTCGGCCTCGCCGCTCTTTCTGATCTTCTCCACCGTCATAGCGCTGTGCAGGGACGCGGGGGACCACTTTTGGGCAAAACACACCACCACGAGAAGCAAGTCCTCGCTCGTGCTCTGGATGGCGTCGCTCACGAGGGTCCAGTTATCCCAGCGGACGTCCTCCGTCGCCATCTTCGGGACAACCGGCGGCCAAAAGCCTCGCCTCGCCTCGCCGCGCCGCGCTCTGGGAGTGCCCCTCTCCCCCTCTCGAGCGCTCTCTCGGAAAGCTTTTTTGCTTTTTTTGTACAAAGTTTGTACGATTCGGGGATTCAGGATTCCTTGCCTTGAAGTGTTTTCAGAATTGAAACTTGAATTGAATCCAGATTGAGGGAGTGTTTGACCCTCCAGTGCAGCCCAGGGAGCGCCTTTGGAATTGATTGCGAAGTGCGATACACAGGGCCGTCGCGATGGTAAGTGAGAAGGTGGACCTGGACCAGCCGCTGTAGACCTCCTTCACCCAAGAAGTCAGCGTCGAGGCCAACGCTCGTCATCTGCTGACGTCGTCGCTCTCGTCACCGAACCGAACCGGAACACTCTTATGCAGGAACAAGTAGAAGTTGTAGTGCAGTCGCTGGGGACGGATAACATCTACCCCAAAATGGGGCAGACCGTAAGGGTGCACTACACGTGCAGGGTGAGTCTCAAGCAATGGCGCAATGCCGGCGCTTGCGAGCGATCAAAGGAGGTGGCGGGGGGGCGCGGCACTGTTTTCTGACTCACGCTTTACAATCTCGAACGCAACGCAGCTGGAGAACGGGCGCGTCTTCGACAGCACGTACGCCAGGCAGAAGCCCTTTACGTTCAAGCTCGGAGCGGGGGCCGTGGTCCCAGGCTGGGAGGAGGCCGTGAAGCAGGTAAGTGAAGACCGGCTCGGCGGACGCCACATATTCGACGCTCGTGGGTTGCGGGGTGCTGACTCCTCTTCTGCCTGCCTGACCGTTCGGCACTCGCCACTTCACAGCTGTGCGTAGGGGAGAAGGCCAACTGCGTGATCCCTGCGTCCCTCGCTTACGGCGCGAAGGGGGTCCAGGGCCTGATCCCGCCGCACTCAAAGCTTTACCTCGAGCTCGAGCTCTTATCGATTCTGCTCTAGGAGCACAGCCGAGAGGGCAGCGACCAAGCTAGCTACTTTGCTAGAACAGCGATTGTACAACAACAACAACAACATTAAAGAGTATGACTTTAGACAGCACACCCCGGCTCGCCCGACCGATCACATGTTGATGATCCTGGACAGGTCCAGTCTTCCCTGGGTACCATAGGACTCCCTCGCGGACCTCTTGGTCGCTGGGGCCTTGAGCATCTGGACGAGAGAGCTCGACCTGAGCAGGGCGTCTACCTTCGTCGGCATCTGGTCCCTTTCCTTTACACCCGCCGTCTCCCTGTCGCCCGAGCCAACGTCGGCCTTCTTCTGGGCGAACACAAAGGTCTTGCGGTTGGTCACGACCTTGGCGCGGCTGAAGGGGGCGGCCCCGCTGCTCAGGAAGGAGGTCTTGGCCTGCGCGGCAGCTGGACCCTCCTCCTCCTGCCTCCTCGCGCCCGCCGCTTCCCTCGGGACGAACATTCTCCTGGCCTTGGCGTCCGCGGTGGGCTCAGCTGGGGCAGAGGCGGCCGCACCCCTCGGGATAATGGAAGCCAGGGCCTCACTGGAGATGAGAGGGTCCTCCGCCCCCTCACCTCCCCGCGAAGCCAGGCCCCTCCTCTCCATCTCGGCCCGCTTCCTCTCCGCCATCCTCAGGTTCCTCCTCTTGTAGGCCTGCTCGATCATCTCCACCTCGCCGTCCGACAAGTCGGCGTCGTCACCCAGCATCTTGGCGTCAAAGATCCGCTCCAGGTTTGCTTCAGCTTCCCCAAGGTCCTCTCCGAGCTCAGCCCTCCTCCTCCTAGCGTCCCTGTCGTTGCCCTCGTCCTCGTCGCCCGCGATCCCCTTGCGCTTCTTCCTGAATCCGGTCTCCACGGCGTTGATGAACTCGTCCAGCTCATCGTCCTCGCGCTCCCTCTCCCAGTTCTGGTGGAGCTTCTCCCTCCTCTTCAGGGAGCCCTCGCTCTCGCGAACTCGGCGGTTGTCGATCAAATCCTCCAGATCCGCGCCGTCGTCGTCCTCGTCGTCGACCTCCTCGCCGTTCTCGTCCTCGTGAAGGTGGCCCTCGTCGTCGCTCAGCTCGGCCTCGTCCTCGACAAACCCGCGGTTCACCTTGGGAAGCTTCTTCTTGCCGGGCTTGGAGCCCTCTACCTTGGCCTTCACAGCGTCACCAGCCTCCGCCTCAAGCTCGTCCGGAAGCGGTTCGTCCTCCTCCCACGTGAAACCGTTTGCCTGCTCCTGCTCTTCCTCCTCCAGCTCCTCTGAGGAGCTTTCCTCCGATGACTCCTCCTCCTCCCCCTCGGATTCCTCCGATGATGACTCATCCATGGACTGGCCTTCCTCCTCCGGCTCCGGCTCCTTGGGCGCCAACCGGATCTCATTCGGCCTCTTCCTCTCCTCCTCTTCCATCGCCTCCTCCTCAGTCGCCTCCTCCGCCGCCATCGCCTCCTGCTCAGCCTCCTCCTCTGCCGCCTCAGTGTCCTCCTCGGGCACCTCCACCGCGATCGCGCCCACCACATCTGCTGGGGGCGCCTTAAGGTTCATGATCTCATCCGCAAAATCGCTGAACTTCAGGCCAGATTCCTCCGCGCCAGCCGCCTCGGCGTCCTCCTCAACGGCAGGCTTCCTGGCCGCGGCCTCCTGGACCCTCTGGTTGATCTTGTCCAGTATGGAGGACATTGGCTTAATGTCAGGGTTGAAGCCCTTCCCGATCCGCTCCCTCTCGGCGTCGGCAATGAGATCGCGCTGAGCGTTGGCGTCGTGCTCTGTCTCGAAGGCGACGTCGGCGTCGTCGCCCTCGGGCTCCTCCTCGCCCGAGGCCTCCTCGTCACCCTTTGGGGTTGAGACGTCCGAGGCCTCGCCGGCCTCGGCCTCTCCCTCGCGCTGGCTTTCCCCCTCCTCCGCGCTGCGCGAGAGCGAACCCTCCTCGGCGCCCTTCTCCATCCTCAGAAACTCCACCAGCTCCTCGGGCTCCTCCTCTTCCTCTGGAGGAGGGTCGTTCAGGCCCTCGTCCCAAGCGGCGAACTCGTCGACCAGGCTGGTCGGCTCCGCGCCGTCCGCCGGAACCATCAAAACCTCGTCCTCCTCTCGATCCGCGTCGTTCGCAGGTCTCTCGGATACCGGAACCAAATCCTCCTGGGGCGCCTCGGGGGCCTCCACGGCGTTCTCCTTTCCTTCGCCCAATGCGGCACTTGTCCTTTGAGACTTGCGCTTGAGCCTCCGCAGCGCCTTCTTCTCCGCGGGCTGACCCACGCTGATGGTCCCGCGCCCGCCCTCGATCTCGACGCCATTGTCCTCGAGCTCCGTCATTGCCTCCGGGTCTCCCTGCGACGCCATCTCTCGTGTCACCGAGGCCACCCGTCTGTCGCCTCCCCCCGCTTCAAGCGGGAAGCTGTCCTCGCGCGGCTCCTCAAAAAAAAAAAAGCGCGGGAGCCTTGGAAAAATTGAAGCTGTTTTTTTCCGCGGGAGAGGCCGGGGGGCTGGGGGTGGATCGAGGCGGGCGAAACAGGCAGAGAGAGGGAGGGAGGGGAGAGGCCACGGTGGGCATTGGATCGGACGCCATGGCGGCCAGGCCGAGGTGCGCCCTTTGCGGCGAGTCGGGTGACTGCGCGAGCGAGCTGATGAGCATCGGCGGAGTCCTTCAGTCGATTGGCCCGCTACTCGGTCCTTTTGGACACGACACCTACGTTCACAGGTTGTGCGCGTTGTGGTCCCCGGAGGTCTACCACGAGAACGACAAGATCAGGAACGTGATGGCCGCGGTGAGGAGGGGAAAGCAGCTCAAGTGCTCGCTGTGCGGGATGAGAGGGGCCACCGTGGGGTGCTGCGTGGACTCTTGCAGTAGAACGTATCACATACGGTGCGCGGAGAAGGCCGGTTGTGATATAAGCGCCTTGGAGTGGATCCTGACCTGCCCGGAGCACGCCCGGAGCATGCGGAACCATCTTCAGTCCAAGGAGCCCGCGGCACCCAAGGAGGTCGTCAAGCTTGAGGGCGGGTGGGTGGGCACGAGGGTTACTTCCTCGCATGCGGGGAAGGGGGGCAAGGCAGCCTCGAAACGGCCTCGGGACCAGATCGACCCGCTCCGCCTGCTGAAGACCTTCGGGGAGCAGGTTGACGTGGACGAGGAGATGTGGCGCAAGAAGCAGCAGCGCCGCGTGGAGCGCGACATCAAGGCGCTCAAGCCCTACCGGCTGGGTTCGAGCGGCACCACCGAAACACAGGACGGGAAGGCCGATCCGCCCGCTGGCCCCACCGGCTCCGCACAAAACAGGTTTTTCGGGGACGCCACGGACTGGGACGACGTCGGCGGCCACGAGGGCGTCAAGCGGGCGCTCAAGGAGGCCGTCCTCCTGCCGCTTATCTACCGCGACGAGTTTTTGGGCCTCAACTTGAGCTGCCCCAGGGGGGTCCTTCTTCATGGCGAGCCAGGCACCGGGAAGACGATGGTGGTCAGGGCCCTGGCGGGGGAGTGCAACAGGCACTCTCGGGTGGGCAGGGTGTCCTTCTTCTCGCGCAAGGGCGCCGACCTGCTGGGAAAGTTCCAGGGCGAGGCTGAGAGGAAGCTGAGGCTGCTGTTCCAGGAGGCACAGAAGGCCTCCCCTTCCATCATCTTCTTCGACGAGCTCGACGGCATCGCGCCCGCCAGGGGGGGCAAGGTCTCGGACCAAATCCACACCAGCGTCGTGTCCACCCTCCTTAGCCTGATGGATGGGCTGGTGGATCGGGGCAAGGTTGTCGTCATTGCGGCGACAAACCGAGCCGATGCCATCGACCCGGCGCTTAGAAGGCCGGGGAGGTTCGACAGGGAGGTCTACTTTGCGCTGCCCGAGCGGCCGCAGAGGCTGCAGATCCTCGAGGCGTGCACCAGGAAGTGGGATCCGAAGCCCCGGCGCGAGGTCCTGGAGAGGATGGCCTCCCTGACAAACGGCTTTGCCGGCGCGGACCTTCAGAGCCTTTGCACGAGTGCCGCGCTCGCCAGGCTGCGGAGGGAGTTCCCCACGATCTTGGACGGCGTCGAGCAGAGCCGGAGGGTCCCGGACTTCGAGTCCAGGCTCGACAGGGTCGAGGTTGGCGGCCAGGACTTCATGAGGGCGCTCCAGGGCATGACGAGCGCCTGCTCCCACAGGACGTCCGCAGGAATGCTGGAGTCGGCAGGCGGCGGTGCGGTACCGTGCTACGCGCTGGACGCGGTCTGGAGGCCCCTCCTGGGCGCGGTGAGCGCCCTGAGGGGCGAGGACGGGTGGGGCAGCGCCTCCCACTTGGCCGGCGACGGGGGCAGGTGCCCAGAGGCTGTGAGGAGGTTCCTGGAGGAGGCCGGGGCGGTCTCCAACAGGATGGTGATCAGCTCGGCGGCGGCGAAGATGATGCCCCGAGGCGACGGGCGGCTCGCGGGGGGGTCCACAGTGCCTGGCACGAGCGTCCTGGTTTGTGGGGAGGCGTCAGCCAACTCGGTGGTCGCAGAGTCGCTGCTGTGCGCCCTACCCGGCTTCAGGGTGGCCAAGGTCTCGCTGCCTCAGGTCGTGAGGGAGGGTCACGACAGCGTGGCGGAGGGGGTCATCGGACTCACCAGGAGGGCGCTGGGCGCCGGAAAATCTTGCAAGGTCGTCCTATACTGTCCAAATGTTCATGACTGGCTGCGGGTGGTGGAGCCGGAGCAGAGCGAGGGGGGGAGCACCCTGGCGGTGTGGGACTCCTTCACGACGGCTCTGCGCGACAAGCCCGAGGACTCAGAGGTCGCCGTCGTTGCCACAAGCGCAGCGCCTGTGGAGACCCTGCCATCCAAAGTTCGCGCCTTTTTCGAGGAATCAACTGGCAAGGCCAGATGGAAGGCCGTCGTGAGCACGGGGCATTCCGGCGGGGTTGGGGAGTCCCTGGCCGAGGCGACATCGGAGTACCTCGTGGCCGCAACAAGGCACCTCCTGGAGGCTGTCAGCAGCGCTGGAGAGGAGGAGGAGCCCTCACACAGTGTTTCCCAGCCCAGGGGCCCACCCTCTCCCGCGCCGGTCCCAGTGCCAGTGCCGGCGGAGGAGGAGGAGGCCCAGCCCGTGGCGAGGGGCCACGAGGGGACCCCCCCAGCCGGCGCACAGAGCTCGGATCCCAAGTCTGAGTATGACGAGGTGATCCGCGTGGGTGTAGTCGCTGCTAACTCTCTCCTCGATGTCAAGCTCCTGCAGTGCTGCGTGTCTCTGGAGAGCCTGGATGCTGACGCGGAGGTGAGGTGTCGCGAGGACGGCTGCCCCGCGGCTGTGCACCCGAGGTGCCTGCCTCACCTCCCGGGCGGCGGCACCGGGTCTCGCAAGTCAAGCTGGACTTGCGGCCTCTGCCGCCTCAGGGCTGAGCACAGCGAGGAGGACGCCAAGGAGATCCTGCGGCTGGAGCGAGAGACCTGCAAGTTGATCGGGTCAACCCTCCTCAAGGACCACAGGTGTGGGCTCTCCCACGTTGGGGGCAAGACCGCAATCGCTTTCTTGGACATCGCCAGCAACGCCAGCAAGGGCAAGTATGCCAGGCTGGAGTACCTCAGGGCAGCCGCCAAGCTGGCCCTCGACGCTATGCTGCAGCGCCAGTCCTCCGTGGACAGGGCTGCCTCGCAGAGGGGTCTGGCGCGGAAGTACTTTGTGTCCACGTCGGCAGCCTTTGCCACCGCGGATAAGATCGAGTCAATCTGCTGGAAGTTTAACGGGCACGTGCAGAAGAAGTTCGCGAGGGTTGAGGACGGCGACCCCAGCGGGGCGGACCTACCCGCCGCGACGGAGGAGGGCGACGGAGGAGGGCGGGCGAAGGAGGGGCAGGAGGGTGCCTCGAAGATCGGGGCGGAGGGGCCCCGGCTGCAGCCCACGGTCTTTGAGATGTCGAGGGAGGCACCGCCAGACGGGGAACTGGTGGCGAAGGTCTCGGAGCGCTTGGCCGTCCTGCTGAGGATGGAGAGGATCGGAGATTACGGGGATCACGTGGGCAGGATCCTGCGCGGCGTCTTCGCCTCCATCTCAAACGGAGAGTGCTCTGACGCCGAGAGAGCCGTGTTGGGAAGCATCGAGAGGTGCCTCGGGGGCCGAAAATAATAACTTGAAGAAGAATTGTGTTTGTCGCTTCCCGCTTCGGGAGGAGTCGACCCCGACGTCGAAGTGCGATCCCCCTTCCCTTCATTCTCCCTCGGCTATCGACGGCCTCAGGCAGCCGGCTTGGCCTTAGCCCTCTGCATCACGTCCCAGTTGTAAACCCTCGCCAGGGAGACCTCGAGGGTCGTGATGGAGTCCCTCACGAAGTTCAAGTCCTTCTCGTGGTTCGCTATGTTCGCGTTCGCGTTGATCCTGTTCTGCTCCAGCAGGCCCTTGGCCTCCGTCAGGGAGTACTCCACCATGACGTTGGCGCCCAGCCACAGGTACACAGTTTGCGTTCCCTTGTTTATGGTGGCCTTGGTGTACACCTGGTCGGAAAGCTCGAAGTCCACGGTGATCTGCTCCGCGGAGGTCTCCTTCTCGAGCAGCAACGCGACCATCTCGATCGCCTTCTCGATGTGGGGGACCTTGCCCATCATGCGCGCCCGGCTCTGCAAAAGCCTGCTTTCGAGGAGCTTAAAGGTCTGGAACTTCTCTTGAAGCTCTCGCATAACGAGGTCCGCCGCCTTGTCCTGCTCGGCGGGCGGGTCAGGGGCGACAACAAAAATCGCAATCAAGTGAGAAAGGGAGAGGTCGAGACGCGAGGTCAGCATCCTCTCGTTCCGCACGCCGCCCCAGATCTCTCTCTCTCCGTCCGTCGGGCGAACGGGATCCGGCTTTGGCCGCCCCTCGGCCTCGGCCTCGCGCGCAAGCCGCGAGCGTAAGCGTGTTGGTGGATGGGTTGGGTTGGGTTGGTGTGGAGGTAGGCTTACCTTCATGTAGACATCTACGTCCTCGATGAACTGCACCGGAGGCAGCTGCGCCATCTTTCCCGTCTCCGCGTTCGCCATCTTTGCTCTCCGACCTCGCTTCGCGCCTTGGCCCCTCCCCCCTCCCCGCTCGCGCCTTGGCCTTTTCAAATCGGTGAAAGAAACTGGCGAGATTTTTCCATCTGGAAAAGTGCTGTGGCAGGGAGAGGACGGTGAGGACGCTGATCGAGGAGGCGCACCGGGAGAACTTGAGGTTGCTTGGGGAGCACCGCGAGGAGCTTGACGAGTTGGCAAGCAGGCTGCTGGACAGGGTGGAGATCGCGGGGGACGAGGTGAGGGAGGTGGTGGGCAGGAGGAGGAAGGGCGAGGCGGCTGCGGCGGCGGATCCAGGAGAAACGATGGCGTCGTCGCCAAAGGCGCACGCCGTGCAGGGAGACCGAGATGATGCGTGTGACCGAGAGGCTCTGCTGGATGAGGTCATCAAGTACAGGAAGTTCGTTCACGAGAGGCTCGTGCCGGACCTGAACGCCTCGATCGAGCGGCGCGATGCCCTCAAGGCTGAGCTCGAGGAGTACACGGACCTCGAGCAGTCCCTGACCGCTTCAACTTCTGAGCAGCAGGGGGCCACTGAGCTCGTTCACCTCGGGGCGGACGTCTACGCAGAGGGAAGGGTGCACGATCCGCATATTGTGTACCTTTCCATCGGGTTGGGATTCTACGTCCAGTGCACTCCAAACGAGGGCTTGGAGATCGCGAGGGTGAAAATGGGAGCACTGCGGGAGGCGAAGGCTCGGGCGGAGGAGTCCGCGACGAGCATACGGCGGAGGATCGGCTTCTTCAAGCATATGATCGACGAGGTCAAGGGGATCTGGTCGCGCGATCCGAGCCTCGAGGAGACGAGCTTGGCCCAGCTCCAACGTCAAGTCGAGGAGCTCGACAGGCTCACCGCGTCCGGTGACGCGCAAGAGCTAGAAGCCTTCCTGGAACGCCACGGCGTTGCTGTCCCGTGAAAGCCAGTTTTCGAATTGTACAGTCTAATACAACACAGTAAGCCTTGTTCCGAGCCACGCGCAGTATGCGATGATGTTCAGGTACCCAAATGTTCGGGTCAAACGCATTCTGGAGGCCCAGAGGAGAGCCACGTAGGCCACAACGATGGCCACGTCCACCACACCGTCCCTCGCCACCCCCTTCGCGTTGATCACGACCGGCCTCAGTCCGTTGGCACAGCACCGGAGGCCCTGGACCAGTCCAAAGGCGACGAGGGCATCAAAAGTGTTACTGCCAAACGCCTGGCAGAT
>Ga0160423_10001652_pt1 | contig 18671 bp, 13 predicted proteins | sample CRUFie14St8metaG_FD_108191 | JGI IMG/M metagenome (GOLD analysis project Ga0160423, IMG submission 108191) | Marine microbial communities from the Costa Rica Dome - CRUD Field 142mm St8 metaG | ecosystem: Environmental > Aquatic > Marine > Oceanic > Photic zone | place: Costa Rica: the Eastern... | reverse complement strand
TTATGCGTTGTGGCGATTAAGGGTTGACCCGTCAGAAAAGATCTTGGTGGTGTCAGCTACGGCAGTGAAGAGCACTGACTTCACGTCGTTCATGCTGCGGTGCATTGGCGAGATCGACATTCTGCAATGTTTGATGCCAGGACCAAACAATCGCTTTAGCAGCGTGGCGTTTGATGTTGGCCCAACAACGGTGGAGCAGAGCACGTCGGTCAGGGCCATGGGCGTTATGGGCGCCGTGACTGGCCAGAGATGTACCTGTGCCATCCTCGACGACGTAGAGACACTTGCGAACGTCATCACGCAGCTCAAGCAGGAGCGAGTGGCGCACGCAGTTGAGGAAATCCAGTCGATCATCAAGCCCGACGAAGGGCAGATGCTGCCGCGCAAGATCCTCTACCTAGGTACGCCTCACGTCGAGACATCGATCTACCTACGTCTCGTTAGGGAAAGGAATTACGCCTCGCGGTATTGGCCAGCGTTATACCCAGAGGAGCTGGATTGTTATGAGGGCAACCTTGATCCGGTGATTGAGCAGGAGGTGTTGGAAAACCCCGGCCTGGTCGGTGAGCCGACAGACCCGGAACGTTTTGCACACGACGACTTGCTGCAACGTCGCGCGTCAATGACAAAGGCGTCGTTTGAGCTGCAGTTCATGCTCAACACGCGCCTGACAACGCTGGACAAGTTCCCCATCAGGCTTGGGGATCTGGTCGTTATGGACATTGATGGCTCTGCATTGCCGGAAACGGTGGTGTGGTCAAACCAGCCGGATGTCAGGTTGCAGGAATTGGTTTGCGTCGGCATGGGTGCCGATCGCTTTTATCACCGGCCAATTTTTTACAACGATTGGATTGGTAAGGACGAGCACTGGCGGTGTGTGCTGAGCGTTGACCCAGCAGGCCGCGGCCGTGATGAGTTGGCTTGGGCTGTTGTCGCTGAACTCAACGGCAACCTGTTTTTGCTGGAGTCAGGTGGCAGCACCCTCGGTTACGCCGATGAGGTTTTGCAACACCTGGCTCGGGTCGCCAAAAAATGGGACGTCAATTACGTCGTGGCGGAATCGAATATGGGTGACGGGATGTTTTCGGCACTGTTGAAACCACACCTGCTCAGGGAACACCCGGTCACGATTGAAGAGGTCCGACATAACCAACGTAAAGAGGAGAGGCTTTGCGACACCCTCGGACCGCTTATTCAGCAACACCGTCTCGTCGTAACGACCAGGGTTATCAAGCAGGACTACCGGCTTCTTGACGAAGACCCGGAAAACGGGCACAGCAAGTCGTTGTTTGTACAGGCTTCGAGGCTTACGGCAGAGAAGGGCTGTTTGTCGTTCGACGACCGGCTTGATGCTCTTGCTATAGCCGTAGGCTTTTTCGTTGAATCCGCTGCACAAGATCAGGAGCGAGCACGCCAAGCCAGGGCGGACCAGTTGCAGCAGGAGTCTTATGACGCCTGGTTGGACGAGTCCGGCGCGGCAATTGACGCTTTGGCGTTGGGTTGGAGGCCGAAGCCCACAGCGCGTGCGCATGGCGGTATCAAGCAGATGCAGATTTAAGAGGCACAACCTTTCCTTCCATTTGAGAAAAGTCCAATTTGCCGGCCAATTTCTTCAAAGTGCTGCCTTCTTGGGCGACGGCAGTGACGTTGTTTTGCTTTAACAACTGCATTGCCTCTGCTCTGGCCTTGCGGTCGCCGTTTTTAAGGTCTTCCAATACCTGGGTGACAACTTCTTCGTGAATTTCCGCCAGTTGTTCTTGCAGATCAGCCACTTTTACGGCTCCGTTGACTAATTTTCCCCACTATGGCGTCTTGACCTGGGCTGGGACAGCGTTAGTGGGTACGCTGGCAACGTCTACAGACATGCAGAGTGGGAGTCGCGCCCTCTATTGATCGCAACCTTGTCGCCGAAATGGCGATTAAGTTTCCCGATCAAGCTCCGTCTCTTGAGATGGAGGAAAAAGAGGTGTGGTTTCGAGCTGGGCAAGCGTCTGTTGTCCGTTGGTTAGCGCAGCGATGCGACGACCAGGAAAAAAATGTCTACCAAATGGAGGACATCTAGATGTGCTTCGGCGGTGGCGGCGGTAGTCGGGCGACGATTCGCCAGCCTGACTACAACGCTTATGACAAGCAGTTTGCTTTGCAAAAGGCGGCCATTGAGTTGTCAATGCAAAACAACATGCAGCAGATGCAGGGCGGTTTAGACCAAGCCTTGAGGGAGCAGACGCAAGTTCTTGAGCAACTCAGCGATCAAGCTCGCGAAAGGGCTAGCAACGCCCAGCTGATTCAGTCGCAGGTCAATGCTCGCGCCATGCGTTTGCAGTCGCTGGTCGGCACTCCGCCGCCAGAAAAGACTGCTCAAGCGCCAATTGTTGGCGGTAGAGCGCGTGGCATTAAGTCGCGCAAAGGCAAATCGTCTTTACGCATTGCGAGACGCGTTTCGCCTGTCAGAAACAAGGCCGGTTCAGGCCTAAACCTCACCATCGCTGCTTCTTAAGAGGTCCGCCATGTGCTTTGGCTCTTCCGCGCCCCAACAGCCCCGAATTGAGTACGTCGGCCCTAGTGAGGAGGACATCGCTAACAACCAAAAAGCTCTTGATGATTATCAAGCACAGCTAATGACACAGCAGGAGCAGTTTCAAACAAGACTGCAAGGTCAAATCGACGCAGCAAACGCTCAAACGCAAAGTTTGCAAGATCGATTGGCACAACAGGCTTCTGCTATGCAGGCACAAATGGCGGCAGCCAGTAATGCGGCTATGGCGCGGGCTGGGGCACAGCAAACAGCTCAGTACGCAATCACTGCATCGCAGTCCGACCCTGGCGAAACAGCGCAAACCACTACGGCGATCGAGAAAAAGAAAAAGCCAAAGAGCACATTGCGCATTTCGCGTAACGCATTGCAAGCCTCGGCCGGTACTGGCCTCAACATTGGAGTCTGATCATGTGTTCTGGAGCAGATAGGCGAAGAAAGGCTGAAAAAAAAGCCAAAAGACAGGCAGAAGACAACGCGCGCAGAGCAGCAGCACGTCAAGCCGAGCTTGATGCGATTGCAAAACAGCGAGTGATGGCTGCTGCGGCCCAAGAAGCGCAAATGAAGCAGTTACGGGCCACTTCAGCAGCAACTGCCGCGCAAGCAGCGCAGCAGCAAAAGGCAATTCAGCAGTCCAGTAATCAGCAATTAAATGCAATGCGGCTTCGGGGGCAACAACAGCTACAAGGCATCCGCGCTCGCGGCCAAGCAGTCACTAGCTCTTTGCAAGTTTTGAGCCAACAGCCAAGGCAGCAAGCGCCAACTGCGCAAGTTTCCTCGCCAGAAATGAGGAAAAGGGGCGCACGAACTACAACGGCCGGTCTGCGCATGGGTTCTAGCCGTTTCAAGACTGGCTCAGGGGCAAACGTCGCTACTTAATTCATGGAATCAGCTGAAAAGTGCTACCGACGGTTGCAATCAGACCGCGATCACTACCTTGACCGCGCTCGCGTTGCCTCTCGGCTGACGATCCCCTACTTAATTCCGGAAACTAACGAGCCAAATGCGCAAACTAAGGAGTCTTACGCCGTTCCTTGGAATGGCATTGGCGCTCGCGGCGTTCTGAACCTGGCAAGCCGCATGTTGCTGGCATTGTTGCCGCCAACGCAGCAATTTTTCCGGTTTTCACTTGACGATGCGGCGTTAGCGCAGGAAGGCGTAGAGCCAGAGCAGAAAACTCAGGTTGAAGAAGCGCTAAGCAAGATTGAGCGCCTTGTTCTGCGCGAAATCGAGGCAAGCAACGATCGAGTGGTGTTTCACGAGGCGTTGTTGCACCTAATCGTCTCGGGCAACGCACTGTTGTATGTGTCAACAGAAGGCTTGAGGGTGTTTCACCTAAATCGCTACGTCTGTTCGCGTGACCCGATGGGCAACCCGCTTGAGGTTGTGACGTGCGAGGAGTTGGCGCTGTATCAGCTGCCAAAGAACGTTCAGGAGATGTGCTACGAGGAGGACGACGAGTTAAAAGGCATTGTTGACCGCAACGACGTAGACATCAAAGGCAAGGAAAAAACAGTCCGCCTTTACACCTACATCTATTGGCGGGAAGACACGGTCTATTGGCATCAAGAAGTCAAAGGCAAGATTATTCCTGGCACTGAAGGCAAGTCACCTGCGGACGTCAGCCCGTGGTTGCCGCTTCGGATGACCAGGGCGGCAGGTGCTGCGTACGGCATTGGCTACGTCGAGTCTGCTGCGATTGCTGACCTGCAAACAGTCGAAGCGTTATGCCAAGCCATTGCTGAAGGCGCGTTGGCCAGTGCAGCCGTCAAGTATCTAGTCAAGCCAAGCGGCGTGACCAAGCCCGCCGACTTGGCCCGTGCAGCAAACGGCTCGTTTGTTACCGGAGACCCCAATGATGTTTTGGCGCTGCAAACGCAAAAGAGCGCAGACCTGGGTGTCGCTTTTCAAGCCAAGCAACAAATTGAACAACGCTTAGCGCAGGCGTTCATGCTTGCCGACATGCGCGACGCGGAACGCGTCACGGCGGAGGAAGTTCGCTTGCAGGCGTTGCAGATCGAAAACAGCCTTGGCTCGATTTATTCCATCTTGACCACAGAGTTTCAGGTCAAGTACGTCGCCCGCAAGCTCGACATTCTTACCCGCGCAGGCAAGGTGCCGAAGATGGACAAAAAGCTGGTCAAACCTGTGATGACCGTTGGCTTAGCTGCTGTCGGCAGAGGCAATGACTTAGAGCAGCTCGTCAGGTTTGTGTCGACGCTTGGACAGACGATGGGACCAGAGGCGATTGCGCAGTACGTCAAACCGCCTGAGTTAATCAAGCGTTTGGCGTACAGCATGGGCATCGACGTCCTTGGGCTTGTGAAGTCTGAGGAGGAACTCATGGCCGAGATGCAGCAACAGCAGCAGATGGCCATAGCCCAGCAAGCAATGCAGGCCGGCATGGCCGACCCGCAAAAACTCGCCAATGCAGCGTCAACAACGCAAGAAATGCAGATGGCACCTAATCAACCCGCACCCGACCAGTAATGACCACGACCCCCGAATCCCCACAAATCACCTCGCCCGAGGCCGCAGAAGAAGGCATGGTTGCTCCTGGCCAGGAAGACCTTCTTAACGAGTTCATCCAAGAACAAGAAACTGAGCAAGGTGCTGACTTGATCGGCGGCAAGTTCCGCTCACAGGAAGACCTGCTTAAGGCGTATCAAGAGCTAGAGCGCAAGCAAGGTCAACAGCCTGAGCAGGCCGAAACTGACGAGGAGCCAGCCGAGGGCTACAGCGTTGAGCAGGCTGTCGAGGTTTACGGCAAGGAGAACGTTGACGCCTTGCAAGAAAAGGGCATTTCGCTCAATGATCTGATGTGGAGAGCCGACAACGGCGAAGACATCAGTGACTCGTTTGACGACTTGGCCGAGGTGTTCAAGGTGCCTCGGCAAGTTGTCGAAAACTATGTGTCAAAGGCGCAGTCTGGTGGAGACGCTGCATCTCCTGAACTAACGGCCTCTGACGAAGCTGACTTAAAGGCGTTGGTTGGCGGAGACCAAGGCTTTGAGCAAATGGCTGAGTGGGCTCGCAACAACCTGGCGGAAGACGAGATCAATCGATTTGACGCTGTTGTCGACAGCAACAACAAGGACGCAATCCACATGGCCATTCAAGCCATGCAGGCTCGAATGAACGCAAAAGACTCTGTCGTAGAGCCAAAGCTCATCGGGGGTGGAAAGGTTGCAGAGACATCGCGATTTGAAAGCCAGCAGCAGGTACTGGATGCAATGAACAAGATGAATGATCGAGGTCAGCGGTTGTATGACGTTGATGAGGCTTATCGCGAAAAAGTCGTCAAGTTGTTGGCATCAAGCGACGTTTTTTAGTACGGTCTTATTAAGAACGCACTGAAAGCGGCAAGCCCTTTTAGGAGGACAACTTGCCAGCGATCGGAGGGGCGCTTACTTGCACACTAATTTTTATCTAAGTAATGGCTAATCCCACCCTGTCGCGCGCTGGCCAAATTAGAGGCTCCGGTGCAACTTGGGGAGCAGGCGCAACTGGTCTGGATGCAGATCGCGCGTTGATGCTCAAGCTGGGCTCCGCTGAGGTGCTCGATTCCTTTCTCAAAACAACAATTTTCAAGGGAAAAACCCGAGAAAGAAACATTCGAGGAGGAAAAAGTGTAGCCTTTCCGATTACAGGTCGGATGAGCGCTACATATCATCAACCAGGCACCGCAATCAGTGGGACAACTAATGATCCAAGTGACCTGAATGAGCGTGTAATTACACTTGACGCTCTGATGATTGCAGACGCTGCGATCTATCAGGTTGACGAGCTTATGTCATATTTTGACGTTAGGCAGCACTATACGGTCGAATTAGGCCGTGCGCTTGCCTATGAATATGACAAGCGTGTTGCCAGAATGATTTTTGCGGCTGCCAGTAACACTACTGAGCCTCTTGCAAAAACAATTAACGCCCACAAAACGGGTAATGCGATCACGCTTGGAACCGACTACACGGCTTCAGGTGCGACGCGTCAAGCCAAGGGTGATGCCCTGGTCAACGCCATCTTCGATGCACGCGTTGCCTTTACCGGCAAGGACGTTCCCATCGACAACATGTGCGCTGTCTTTACGCCGGAAGATTATTTCTTAATCTCCCAGTCAAGTCGCGCAATCAATGCTGACTTCAATGGTGGCGGGGGCGCAAACGGCACGATTGCAAGCGGCACTGTTTTGCAAGTTGCAGGTATTCCTGTATTCATGTCGAACCATGTTGAGCAATCGGCTTACACCCTGCAAGCTGGTGATCACAACGATGATTACGCTCAAGACCTGAGCAAGTGCAAGGGCCTCATCTTTAACAAAGATGCAGTTGGTGTTCTGTCATTACTGAGTCCTGCTCTGCAGATGACAGGCCCTGAGTACGCCGTCCAATACCAATCCAACCTGCTTGTGGCTCGCCAGGCCCTGGGCATGGGTGTGTTGCGTGCTGAGTCTGCTTGCAAGATTGTCGTTCCTTAAGCAAGCTGGGAACGCTTCCTCACACGTTGCAGAAAGAAGGGGCCGCTACTGGCCCCTTTTTTTGTGACGTAGCAGAATGAGCACTACGAGCCTGTAGTGGTCGCATGGGTCTTGCCAATCAATCGGTCACGCCGGGCAGGACGACCCTGCTGGATGCCGTAAACGTTCTGCTCGAAAATATTGGCGAGCAGCCGGTCAACTCGCTGGAAAACCAGCAAATCATGGACGCTCGAATTGCTGAGCGGACGCTGCTTGAGTTCCATAAAGAAGGTCAGGTCAAGGGCTGGAGCTGGAACTCGGAGTTTGAGTATCAGTTCAACCGAGACAGCTCAACCAAGCAGATCAAAGTGCCGGCTTCTGTTGTGCGCTTCTCGATCAACCCTTACGAGCTGGCAGGACGTTTTCAGCTGCGCGGCCAGCTGGTTTACGACCGCAAAAACCGCACAACTTTGCTGGGCGACGATATTCCGCATTTGCACGCGGACGTTATTTTCTTGTTGCCATGGGACGAAGTCCCTGAGGCTTACAACCGCTGGGTCACAATCAAGTCAGCTCGCGTGTTTGCCAACCGGGTGTTGGGTGCTGAGGCGCTTTACAAATACACCGCAGAGGATGAGCGCCACGCCCAGGCCACGCTGGAGCGGATGGAGCAGCAGGTCGAGCAATCCAACATCTTGACCGGCAGCCGCGGTTACAACCCGTTCCCGACGTTTGAGCCGGCAAGTGGCCTGGCCACGCGTCGCGTTAGCGCTGGGATTCGCCTCTGATGCTTGCCTCTTACGCCATTCCAAACCTGGCGCAAGGCATCAGCCAGCAGCCAGATGCGCAGCGCGATCCATCACAGGGTGAGATACAGATCAACGGCATGTCATCCATTTTGGAAGGCTTGCGCAAACGCGATTGCAGTCAGACCGTTGCCCTAGTTTCCAACACGGATTTTGGGGATGCTTTTATTCACAGCATCCTGCGAGACAACGTCGAGGAGTATCTCGCTGTTATTACCAGCACAGGTATTCAGGTCTTTGACCTAGATGGTACGGCGCAAACGGTGACGGCCCCTGGCGGCTTTGGCTACTTAAGTTCAGTCACTGACGCGCACGCGAATATTCGTGCGGTGACAATTGCTGATTACACCTTTATCAGCAACACCAAAACCTCGCCGGCCATGAACACGGCCACAGCGCCCGCGACGGCGCGGCCGACAACTCATGAGGCGTTGCTGTGGGTCAAAGCGGCCAACTACGGCCAGACCTACGAGGTCAACATCAACGGCAACAACGTCCAAGTGACAACGCCGGTAGCGCCGGTCGTGACCAGTGGGAACACGGTGCAAGAAAACCGCATTAGCTCTAAGTCGATTGCGGCCAGCATTATCAGCAATATCGGCAGTATTTCTGGCGTGTCGCTGACGCAAAGCGGTTCTGTTATTCACGTCACTTCCAACAATCCAATCACAATCAGCGCAACAGACGCGCGAGCCAACGCCGACATCACGGCAATCCTTAGAGAGGTGCAGGTCTTTACCGAGCTGCCAACTATTGCTCCTGTCGGCTATCAGATTCACATTACGGGAGACCCTGGTAACAATTTCGACGGGTATTACGTCGAATTTGCGCCAAACAGCGGCAACTTTGGCGAGGGCGTGTGGACTGAAACCGTTAGTCCCGGCGTTGAGTACGAGATCAACAACACGACAATGCCGCACTTGCTTGTGCGGTTGCCAAATGGCGCGTTTCACTTCGGTCCTGCCGATGGCAGCACTCAAAACGGGGTGGAGATCCCTAAGTGGGGGCAGCGGGTTGCTGGCGACTACGACACAGCTCCTGACCCGAGTTTTATTGGTTATCCCATCAATGACGTCTTTATCTACAAGAACCGTCTGGGCTTCTTGGCAGATGAAAACGTCATTTTGAGCCGTGTCCGCGAGTTCTTCGAGTTTTTCCCCGAGACGGTTACGACTGTCTTAGATACAGATCCAATCGACGTTGTCGCTAGTAACAACCGGGTATCGGTGCTGCGCTACGCCGTGCCGTACCAGGACGAGTTAATCCTGTTTTCGTCGCAGTATCAGTTCAGGTTTAACGCGGCAGAGACTGTGCTTACGCCTGCAACTGCGCAGATTACGGTGCTGACGCAGTTTGAGGTTGACATCAATGTCAGGCCTGAGCTTGCTGGCGGCGGCATTATTTTTTGCCAGGCAAACGGTGATTTCTCGCAGTTCCGAGAATTTAGTGTCCGGGGAGCTGGTACGGCGTTAACAGCAGACGCGCAAGATCTGACGGGTTACGTCTCGGCATTTGTTCCTAAAAACGTCTACGAGATGACGGTCAACGACACCAGCAACGCGGTGTTTGTCGTGACTGAAGAAACGGGATTCAAAAACCGCATTTACGTCTACAAGTATTTCATCAGAAACGAAGGGGAAGGAGCGCAGCGGGTTCAGTCCAGCTGGAGTTTCTGGGAGCTTGAAAGCGCTGATGCAATTTTGCAGGCGCTGTGTATACGCGAAACGCTGTTTTGCTTGGTGAAGTACGGCAATCAGATTTATTTGGAAAAGATTCCGGTCCAGGACAGGTCGCCTGAGCCGCCTATCAATGCGCCTTATCCGTTGTTAGTGGACCGCCGCGTGTCGACAACGACGGAAACTCCTGCGTCAATGCGCGTTAGCGCAGGTACATACAACAACGTCACGAAGCAAACGACCTGGACGCTCCCGTACCCAGCGACAACAACAGTGCAAGCCTGGTCCGGCTACAGCACAACAGGCAATGGCGGGGTGCTGGTCGGGACTGCATCGTCAGGCACGTCGTTGACGGCCAATGGCGACTGGTCAAGCCAGCCGATTTATTTTGGAGTGCCGTACACCTTCCGCTATCGCTTTACGCGATTCAAGCTGTACAAGGAGATTGGCGGAGGCAAGGCTGCGGCCAATGTTGAGCGCACGCAAGTAAGGCACGCAAAGCTCAGGTATCACGAAACTGCCTACTTCGATATACACGTCATCCCAGAAGGTAGGGACACGGGCATTTACACCTTTGACGGCACTGTTCTTGGCAGCAGGGTGTCAACTCTGGGATCTGCTCAGCCCAATGGGTATGACGTTGATGAAAATCGATTTTTTGAAGGGGTGTTCAATATCCCAATCATGAGCCGTGGCGAGCGGTGCATGGTTGAGATCCAAAACGACACTCCCCATCCCTGCAAGTTTTCAACTTGCGAGTGGGTAGCGCTTCTTACTGGCAAGGCCAAATCGATCCGATGAGATGGATCCGCGCGACAGAACACAACGCGATTGAGGTTGGCCTCAACCTGCGGCAGCAAGACAAGACCGAGGTCATGCTTAGTCATGGCCTGGCGCCAATTGAAGCAGTGGTTTTAAGCTACGAAGCGAGCACTGTTTGCCAAGCAATCGAGGGGGATTGCGGCAACACAGTTGCACTTACTGGAGTCGTCGACAACAAGATTTGGTTGCTGGGCACAAGCAGATTGACGGCGACAAAAGAGCATCGACGTGATTTGTGCAAATACGGCGGAGAATGGGTCGACTATTGCCTTGGCGCTTCAGGCGGATACTTGGAAAATATGGTGTACTCAAAAAACAAACGAGCCATACGTTGGCTCAAACATCTCGGCTTTACTGTCGAACAACCTAAACCGTTTGGCCCTAGTGCCGCACTGTTCTGCCCGTTTTGGAGGTACGCGTAATGGCCGGTCCGTCGAGTGCTCTTTCTTATTTATCGGCAGGTGCTGGGGCTGGCGCTGGAGCTGGTGGCGGCCCAATGGCCGCAATGGGCGGTCCGCTTGGCATTGGCCTAGCTGCCGCTCAGGGCGTGATTGGCTTTGGCCAGGCACAAGCGCAAAAAGCCGCAAGGGATCAGGATTACGTCAATCAGATCGCGTTTCAAAACGCGACTAGCGCGTTCAACAAGTGGCAGGCCAGTTACAACGCGCAGATCACCAACCTCAACAACCAGCACACGTTTTGGGCAAAAACGGTTGCGTACAACTCCAACCGGAGTTACGTCCATCAACTGCGCAACTACGAGATCAAACGAGAGATTGCGCAAGCTGATCGTGTCGCTGAAGCACGGACTAGCGCAGCGCTTGGCTACATCACAAACGCTGCGGCCATGCAAGACGCGCTGCAAGAGCGCGGGATGCAGGAGGCCGTAGCCGTTCAGCAGTACAAGTACAGGGCATTGCAGCAATCATCTGCGTTTCGCGCGCGGATGCAGGAAGGCAAATCGTCTGACAGGTATGTCGCTGACTATGACCGCCAAGCCAGTGATTACGCCACCCTCGCGCGCGTGAGCGAAGCTTTGCGCAACCGTCAGTACAAACGAGACCAAATGGCGAATGTTGTTCGCTATCTCAGTGAATACAACAGCCAGACTTTCTACGAAAAGGCTCCGCATCAAGAGCCATTGGCACCGTTTGCACCATTGCCAACGATGGTTATGCCGCCACCGCCGTCGTTTACAGGTGGCAGAGGTTCAGACAACAGCGTGCTGGATGCGGTCACTGCTGTGACCAATGGCATTGGCACTGCCGTCAACATCGGTTCATCTATCGGCTAGTAAGCAATGGCACGCCCGCAACAGCTCCAACCCGGCTCGATCAATCCTGCCGCCAAGCCTGTCAACGTCGTGCTGCAAACGGCAGCACCACAGATCGCCAGGCCAGGGCAACCGCAGGCGTTTCCGCAACCGTCGTTGATCGCTACGCAGGGCACGGGCGGCACCACTTTTGTCCAGGGTGAAAACAAGTTCAAGAACCTGGCGCAGTCTCTTAGCAACTTCAACCAGGCGTTAAGCAGGACTGGGCCGCAGGTCGTTACTGCCTTGGCCAATTACGCCATTGACCAAGGCGAGGCAGAGGCAATCGAGCTGGCTCAGCGGGCCATGGCCAAGGTCGACGAAAGCACTGAGGTTGCTGAAATCGAGAGGGCGCGGGCAAACCGCCAGTTGGCGCGGGAGGACCGGCCGGCTGGAATCCTGATGGATTTTCTCAACCCTTATCGGCAGATCGGACACCAGCGTGGCAACGCCAAGTTGGCAGGCATGGAAATCCAGGCACGGATGCCGGGTTATGTCGCTGGGCGTGTAGGCGAGATTGACTACACAGCGTCGGATCAAGGCTTTTCTGCGCTTGAAAAGATCAGGGCGGACCTAAACGCAGAGGTCACACAGAAGTACGGCATTTCTCCGGGCAGCCCTGGTTTCACCAAGTTTTATTTGCCTGCTTTGTCTCAAGCTGGCGAAAAAGTCGGCACGCAAATTGCGGAGGACCGGGTCAAGTTTTTTGATTCGCAGATTCCATCGCAGATGGCCGCGCAAATGAAGGCAACCATATTTGACGCTTTTACTTCTGGAAAATTCATTCGTGGTGTCGGAGACGAGGCTGTAGAGATTTCAATTAAAGATCCTCGTTTTATGGGTGAATTGCAAAACAGGCTTAATCAAATTGCTGCAAATTTTGCCGCTAGAGCAGGCCTGCCAGGGCAGGCGCAGGAACGCTTCAAAGATGCTTTTCAAATACTTGCAGCTGACGCCGATTACAGGGACGACCTGCTTTTTAAGACTCTTGTAGACAATATTGTTCCTGGCGAGGGCCAGTCTGCATGGGGCGTGACCTATGCAAAAGAAGGCATCGACAGTCAAATTAAGTACGGGCAAGCTGGTTTTACTGCTAACAAATCCAGAGGTGACGCGTATGTTCGCGAATTTCAGGGAGTTCTTTTAAACGGTATTGACAGAATTCCGCCAGGGCCAGGGCGGGTTCAACAAGCCAAACAGCTTTTGCAGGACTACATACAAGAACAGCGGGACAATGGCCGAATCGTTACACCAGCAGACGAGGGAGCCTTAGTCAAAACTCTTAGCGACACAATCAATGTCAGCGATACGCTTGTGTTTGATGCAGCCCCGCAAGGCATTGAGCAAGGCTATTACGACCAGCTTTATGGAGTGGACGTATTGGAGTTTGATAGAAACGAGTGGATAGAAAAGAGAAATCAAATCTTGCAACAAATGGGTCCTGATCAGGCCCGTAGAGACGCATTTGCCGAAGAAGCAAACAGAAGAATTAACGAACTAGATGAGCAAAGAACTTCGTTTGGTCCTTACAAAACCATTGTCGAGGACCAGTTAAATAAAGATATTGATCGAGTTATTAACTTGCGATATGGCAGGTTAGCGTCGTACAAGACCACTGACGTAGGCGAATCCAAGGCGAGGTTGCGCGAATACGCGATGGGGCAAATCAGAACACGCTTGCGCAAACTTGCTGGGGAGCAAGAAGGCCAGCTGGCATTTGATGAGGTGCAAGGCGTAGTTAGAAACGTCTTCAAGGAGATTCGCGATCTACCCAGGGATGGCGGCACCTCGCAAGATTTGTTCCCTGGCATCAACGGCGCTCCGTCTGTTGATGGATCAGGGGAAGCTGCTTTTCAGGACGTAAGCGCCACACAAGTCAAGCCCGCTGCTACTGAGGACGCCCCTGCTCCCGCCCCAGTCCAGCTCTACAGGGTCGGAGAATTGGACACTATTCCAAACCGCCGGCAGGTGCTGGTCGAGTGGAACACGCGCCCGATCATGCACTTGCAAGACATTCGCGTGGAGCTGAACAACGTGCTGAATGGCGGCCAGCTGTCGCCTGAAGTCCAGCGGGCATGGCGTGACGGTGGGGCAGACAACGGTTTCCAGTACCTGATGCGCCAGTTGGATGCTTTCCCCTCGTACAACAGGACTCTTGACTTTCCCCCTGAGGTCATGGAACAGATCAAGGAAAAGCTGGTGTCGTTTGACGCTTTGAGCAACAAGTTAATGAGCGTTGCAAGCCTGCAATCACGGCCTCAGTTGAGTCGTTTAAACAACTGGGCGCTTGACATTGCTTTCGGGTAGCTCTACGGGGCCGGACAACTCCCGCTTAATGAGGTGGAATAGGGGGACGCATTAGTTCCTTTAGATGCCGGAATTAAGAGGGTTGTCGCCGGAAGAGTTGCAACGCGTTGACGTGTTGCCTGCCATGCCTGAGCCGGCCAAGCCTGCTGAGCCGTCTGGAAATCTTTTTGACAACATTGGCAAGACAGTCAGTGGTTTTTACAGCGAGCTAAAGAAGCAGGTTGAAGCGGCAGACGAATTTGATAGAAATCGGGATGCTCAGTTAGGCGGAATGTTGATGAACCAAATGCCTGGCCTAGGGGGTCCGGCGTTTGGCCCGTTGCCGTTTTATACGTTTAAAAAAGAAGATGGCACTCAAGGCGGTGCGACTTTGCCGCCATCACAACGTCAACAAGCTTTTTCTGCCGTAGTAAACCCGCCGCACAACGCGGCAATGCTTGGCATCAACGTTGTGCAGCGCGCTTTGTCAGGCAAACCGCTTGAGCCGGCAGATCCTGCCAGTACGCCGCCAGGACGTGCCTTGAACAACCTCCAGCGCAGCTTGCGCTCTGAGCTTGGCCTGGCTCAGCGAGAAGACATGACGCCAATTCAGCAGCAGATTTTGGAAGATCTGCCGACCGCTGTTGGGGCAAGTGTTTACACGGCGCCTCTTACTGGGCTTGTGGGTGCCAGCCTTTTTGGCGGCTCACCTTTGGGCGCTTTGCCGCAATGGCTTAGGCCTTATGCCGCAGCAGGCGCAACAGGTTTTGTCGAAGGTTTTGCGTCGTCTGCTTTAGAGGACAACCGCACCGGCATGGGCGGCGGCAGCTTGTTTGACCTTGGCGGTCCGCTTGCGTTGACGCCCCAAGACGACATGGTTTCTGGTCTTTTTAAGGCCGGCACTGGCAACGGATTAACTGAAGGCCTGTTCGGTGGGTTGATTGTTGGCGGTGGCGCGATGGGGAAGGCTTCTAAGGAGGTTTTTCCAAACATTCACCAGCGCCTAAAGCGCCAGATGCAGCTGAATGAAGTTGTTGATGGACGCAACATGGCTACCGCGACTGGCGTTCAGACAGAGGTATCGCCTGGCGTTTACGAATTAAACGTTGACCGGGACGCAGCAGAGGAAATGCTTGTCGGCCCGCCTGACGCGCCTGAAGTTGACGTGCCTGCACAAGCAGTTGCTCGCCTAGATGACGACAGGCTGGCTGAACTGGCTGACGGTAACGGCCCTGTGCTGGACGAGCTTGAGGAGCAGCTGCAAGCACAGGCAGACGAGTTTGAGGTTAAGCAACTGCCGACCAATTTGGTCAGCGCCCCGACCGACCAGTTGGCTCCGTTCCTTGTTCCTTACGAAGATCAGCTGCGCTCTAGCGCCATTCCTCACAACAAGTTGATCAGCCTTGCTCACCCAGACAACGGCCTGATGCTGCACGAAAAGGTTGTGGCCATGACGGGCCGCGACTTTGAGGAGTTCACCCGCCAAGACGTAATTAAAGGCATCTTGGCGATGCGGTCCGAAGGGCTCACCGTTATCCCCTCAAGACTGCAAGAAGGAATTGCCCTAATGGACGTTGGGGACATTCGTGTTGACCCACAGCGGTTTCAGTTCAAAGACAACGTCACCGAGGCAGGGGTGCAGCGTGGCGGATCGCTTGAAGGCGTCAAGCTCTACGACACTGCCGCTGAAGGGCAGCTTCAGGTTTGGCAGGACGTCGATGGCGAGTATTACGTCATCAATGGCCACAACCGACTGGCGTTGGCCAAAGAAAAAGGGATTCAATCTGTCCCTGTTGAAGTCCTAATTGCTGACAGTGCAGAGCAAGCCCGCACGTTGGGAGCTATTTCCAACATCAAGGCAGGCGGTGGCACGCCGTTTGACGCGGCCAAGGTGATGCGAGAAATGGGCATCACTGATGTCGGTCAGCTTGAAGCAGCAGGGATGCCCTTGAAGTCCGGCACTGCTGCGCAGGGCCTCGCGTTGAGCAAGTTGCCAAACGACATTTTGCAGCGAGCGATCAATGGCGAGATTTCTGTTAACCGGGCGGCAACTCTTGGCGGGGCAGACCTTGACCCTGAGCGGATGCGTCGGCTGCTGGCTGTCGCTGATAGCAAAGACGTTGGCGAGCGTGAGTTCACCGAGCTGGTGCAACTGGCCGGCAGCGCCCCCAAGGTCAAAGGCGACCAGGGCGTGTTGTTTGGCGATGGCGAGCTTGATCTAATGCTCGACAAAGCCAGGCTGGCGGCAAAGGTCAGAGCGCGTCTGGTGTCTGACAAAAATCTGTTTAGCAAGGTTGGCCGCAAAAAAAACGCGGCACGTTTGGCTGAACAAGGTGACACCGAAGTCAACACTCAGGCAGTCGGCTCTGCGGCAGAAGCAGCGCAAGCTGTGCTGGGAGAGTTTGATGCCACTAAGTACGCAGGCGAAACACCAATTAGTGCGCTGCTAAACCGCGGTGCGGAGCAAGTTGCCAATGGCGTAGCTGAATCAAAGGTCGTTAACGACATCCTGCGGCAACTGGAAACCGCGGCTGAGACGGCTCCTCCCCCGCGTGTGCCCGAGCCCGAGGCGCCTGTTGTCGAGGCAGAGCCGCCGCCGCTGACTGCTGAGCAGCGCCAAGCCATGCAAGGCGAGGTGCTCAAGCGTGCAGTGAAAAACGGCGAAGTCAGGCCGTCTTCAACGGAGCTGCCAACCCTGCCTGATGGTCCGCGTGTCGACGTTGAAAAGGCATTGCGCGAAGGCGGGACAGTCGACCTGACGGAAGACATGGCCACCCTTGCCCAGGACGAGATCCGGCTTGGCGCAGAAAACTTTCAGAGAAAGCAGCAGACCGCTTTTGACATGCAGAAGGCGTCACGCGAAGCCGTCAATTACGAGACGATGTCGCTTGACGAAAAGAAAGCAGCTGGCATGGCTGCTGACTGGAAGCCTGGGCCAGGCCCGCAGGAGACGTTCAAGCTGCCCAACCGGGCCAACTCCCGCTACGGGATGGCAACGGTCAACTTCCGCAACGATCTTGACCGAGCTGCTTACACGATTCGGAACAAGGCAAAAGCGTCAAAGGGTGAGCCAGCAATTATCAAGGCGCTAGAGGCCCAGGGCCTAGACGTTCGCGCGGTGCGCGCGCATGGCGAGCGGATCAAAAAAGCAATTGGGGACGCTGTTGAAGCGCAGACCGGCACGCGTAGGGCACCGCAAGAGGCGATGGAGATCAATTACGAGCAGGTGGCGTTCCGCCAACCAAAGCCGTTGCAGAGCCTGGCGCAAACAGAGTTTGACCCAACTACAGGCAAGACGTACACCAGCCCAGAGCCGCGTACAAGAAAAATTGAGCAGCGGCTGCAAACGCTGCTACGGGCCGAAGTTCGCAGAATTGCGGGCGAACACGCAGAAGTTGTTTTTAGCCGCCAGTTAAAAGGTGCAAAACGCATAAGCCCTGAGTGGGGCGGCGACGCAGATGCGGTCACGCTGGGGACTTATAACTTCTTAGACGACATTGTCAAAATTGAAGGCATTGGGCAGCGCGACGTTGGAGATCTGTTGAGCACTGCTTGGCATGAGTCATATCACCGTGTGCAGTTTGGCTTGTTGTCAAAAGAAGAGTTGCGCATATTCGACACGTCGTTTGGCCGAGTTCGAGTTGACGATTATTCAGGCCTTGGCAAATCAAATGTTGCGTCGATTGAAAAACAGGCCAGAGCATTTGAAAAATTTGCTGCTCTTAAATCTCAAGGTAATGACACTTATTCAAGGCTGTTGCTAGAAGAATTAGGCAAACATCTTGATCGTGAGTCACCTCTTAGTGACGGCTCTTGGTTAAATCAAAAACCGCGAACGGTCAAGCTGCTTGCTGGCGTTGTCAGCGGGATGGACAAGGTGCTGCAAGTAATTGAACGTCTTAGAAATTTTGCCCGTGGCTACGGCTTTAAAACAGTGGACGACATTTTTTCTGACGTTTACTCAGGCCGCATTGCTAAGAGACGTGAGTTTGACAGCGCGCTGGACTTATTTACTGAAGACCAGGCTGAACGGTTCAAGCTGCTTGACGATTTTACCAACGACAACATCGGGTTACGGCAAAATTTGGCCAACCAGGCCAATGCCCTAGACGCGCAAATTGAGTCCCTTAAAAATCAAGCTATTGCAGGAGGCTGCTGATCATGACCCAGTGCGACGAGACCTTCCAAAAAATCCAGGCCCTGCAACAACGCAAGCGTCAGCTTGAGCGGATGGGCGGCATCCTCGCCAACGTTGGCGGTGACGTGCCAGATGATCCAGCCAAGAAGTTTGCTTTTAGGGACAAGGAAACAGGCGACGACCTGGAGATGGACTTTGACGACGTCTTTCAGCGCAACACTGAAACGCGTGATGATTTGGCAGAAGGTGCTGCCCGAGCAGCCGGTAGACGTGCCAAGCCGATTGGCTCAGAGGGTCAGTTTGAAAACTTTGCGCAGCTCATCGACCGCATGGGTTTTGACAGCGCGAAGGAGATGGGCGCGCTGTTGCAACGCATGACCAACGAGTGGGGCACGGTCAACCCTGATGACTACACCAAGTTCACCAAGGTCAACAGCCGAGAGGAGTTCAAGCAGAACTTGTCGCAAGCGTTCTACGAGGCCCGCGTCGACATCGAGCAGGACCAAGTAGCGCAAGCTGTCGCTCGCAACGCTGCGCCGTTCTATTCGCTGCTGGACAACCAGTTGCGGTTGCAGACGCTCAGCGACGTAACTCGCGCCAACTTCCTAAAAAAGGTTCAGGACATCACAAAGGAGATTCAGG
>Ga0160423_10001651_pt1 | contig 18672 bp, 12 predicted proteins | sample CRUFie14St8metaG_FD_108191 | JGI IMG/M metagenome (GOLD analysis project Ga0160423, IMG submission 108191) | Marine microbial communities from the Costa Rica Dome - CRUD Field 142mm St8 metaG | ecosystem: Environmental > Aquatic > Marine > Oceanic > Photic zone | place: Costa Rica: the Eastern... | reverse complement strand
CTTTATCATCTTTATCAAAGAACTTCGGGCGTTCTTTTTTTCTCCACTAGCTTGGACAGTCATGGCTCTGTTCACTTTTCTGAACGGGTGGCTGTTTGCCTCCATGGTCAATGCTATGCAGATGAGAGTGAGTTCTCGCAGTCTCGTCTACAACTTCTTCGATTCAGGATGGTTTTGGATGGGGTTCTTTATCCTCTTTCCCCTGATAACAATGCGGTTGTTTGCGGAGGAGAAAAAGATGGGGACGATTGAAGGGCTTCTCACCGCGCCGGTAAGAACCACCGATGTATTGTTGGGCAAATACTTCGCCGCCTTGGTGGGGTTTTTAGTGATCGTCACTCCGATGTATTTGTTTTTTTTCCTGTTCCAAGCAATTACCGGCGAAGAGGCAGCGTTTCAGGGGGGCGCACTTTGGGGAGTTGGCCTTGGTATTGTAATTGTAGGGATATTTAATGTTGCGCTTGGAACACTTGCGTCTGCTTTGACGGCAAATCAGCTCATTGCCGCGATGCTGACATACGTCTTTGCGATGCTACATTACTTTCTCGGCTTCCTTCACAAATTTGGCGTGGTTCCGGGATCAGCTTGGACTGGAGGAATGACCTATTTTTCGACGACTGAGCACATGCATGCCCTGAGTGGTGGACTGATTGATTCCGGGCCAATTATCTATTATGTGAGCTTCAGTGTGCTGTTGCTCGCCATTGCTTATCACGTCCTCGAATCACGAAAGTGGCGGGTATGATTGACTAATTCCATGTCCAAGAAGGAAAAAGAGATCGAAGGTAATTCCAGCCGCAAGGTCGGGAATTTCACTGCTTCAAGACGCAAACTAGAACGTTACAAAGTTGCGCTTCTTGTTGCAGTCCAGATCACTTTGATGATCGTCGTGTTCTTTCAGGTTAACTACTTGAGCTACCGCAAACACCAAACTTGGGATCTCAGCCAAAATCAGCGATTCACGTTGTCTGATGCTTCAAAGGGATTCCTGCGAAGCGTCGAAGGAGAGGTGAGTTTGATCATGGCATTTCTGGGGACGTCTGATCTGCATGCGGATGTAAAGGGGCTCATCTCTGAGTATGATCGCCTGGGAGACGAGAAGGTCAGAGCCGAGTATCTCGACCTTTCCCGAAGCAGAGCTCGAATAGCTGAATTAAAAGATCAATACCAAGTTCAGTTTGCGGGTGATCAGATTCTTGTAGTAGGCAAGAATAAAAGGATCAAAGTGATCAGTGCTGAAGAGCTCGTCAATCGAGATTCTAATACTGGTCGAATAGTAGAGTTCAAGGGCGAGGAGATTATCACTTCAGCATTACTCGAAGTCAGCGAGGCCCAGCAGCGGAAAATTTATCTTGTCACAGGTGGTCGCCGCGCCGATGAACTCGTCCCAATCGCTCAGCAGCTTCAACCACTGGCGAATGCTCAGAATGCTCGTTTGGAGAGTTTGATTTTGGAGGGACGGCAGCGAATACCAGAGGACGCCGATGCGCTCATCTTTCCCGGGAATACACTCGATCTGACCGAACGCGAACTAGAGGTGGTTCGTCGGTACTGGGAAGATGAGAAAGGGGGTCTCGTATTTTATCTCGACGCTTCGGCCAAGACCCCGAATATGAATGCGTTGCTTCGAGAGCATGGAGTCGGCCCAAGAGGAGACCGTGTGCTGTCAGTTCTTAGTATTCCGGGCATGACATCTAAGAAAACCTATGACGTGGCTGTGGCCCTGATGCCAGGGGCTGGTCCGACTAAGGATTTACCTGCGCTTACAACTCAACTGATGGGGCAAACCCAGTCACTCGATGTGCTCTACGAGGACGATCTTCTGATCGCTGAAAATATTCGTCCTCGTCCGCTCATGGCAGCCCGCGAGGGCTTTTGGGGGGAAACAGATTTTCAAACGGAGGAGGTGTCTTATAATCCCGATATTGATCACGGTCAGCCAGAGCTCGTTTACACATCGGCTTCGGTGGAGAAGGGAGTGGCGGGAGATTACGATTTTAAAAAGGGTAGCTCTCGTCTTGTTGTGGTTGGAAATCCGGACCTGATTTCTCCTGATGGAAATACCTCGAAGGTTGGAGCAGATTTCACAATGGCATCGCTGAACTGGGTAATGAATCGCGAGGAACTGATTGGTATTACTCCTCGTCGCCCCACTGCCTATACCCTTAGCGTTAGCGCAGAAGATCAGGGGTTATTACAGAGTCTGATGATTTTCATGATGCCAGGACTGGCCCTAATTATTGGAGGAGTGGTTTGGGTTAGACGACGAGCCTGAAGCGAAAACGAAAGCGAATGAGATTTGTGACGACAGCGGTATTAGGGGCGGTAGTGATTGTACTGGCAGTAGCGATTGCTGGATTGAATCGCGAATCCTCATCCGGTCCGGGTAGCGCTGTTGAAGCCAATGTGTTAACACGTTTTGATAGCGGGTTAGTGGATCGAATCACCCTGAAGAATACCGACAAGGAAGTGGTCATCGAGAGAGCAGGTCGTCACTGGTTGTTCACTAAACCGGAAGAGGACCGGGCTGACGCTGTCGCAGTCAATACTCTACTCGATCAATTAAACCATCTGAACACAGTCGATTCCATCGGCGAGAAGGGGGAGACTCTCAGCGCTTCTGACACGGGAATAGAGGGCGATCAGGCCATCGAGGTCATCGTTTCCGGAGTGCTTGAAAAAGGCTCATCGAAGCGATTTGAGAACCGAATTACGCTCGGCCTCCCGGCTCCAAGAGAAAATTCGATTTATGCCCGTCGCGGCGAGGATGGCAGAACCTACGTCGTAGACGGGAACCCAAGGAAATGGATCGAGAGTCCGACTGAAGTTCTTCGTGACGCTCGTCTCATCAGTGCTCCGCCAGATGCGGTCGTTCAGATAGTTCTTCGAAATCCGACCGGCGAGGTTGCCCTCCATCGACGAATTACGGCTCCGAGGCAGGACTGGGCCATTGCTGAACCCATGCAGGTATGGGCCTGCCGGGACGTCATGGATGAACTGCTGGTAAATTTATCAGCGCTCAAAGTCACATCGGTTGAAGGAGGGATTGATCAAATGAAGATCCCCGCGCCTCTGCCTGCGGACTCCGTGGTAATCCAGATGCAGGTTTTTGGAGTAGAGCAGCCGTTGACGGTATTTTTGAAACAAGTCGAAGCTCCGGCGATTGAAGGGGGGCCGGCTTTACTGGAGGCAAGCGTTTCAGACCGCCCTCTGCTTTTTGGGCTGCAAAGTCGGATTCTAGAACAGATCCCTTCGAAACCCAATGACTATCGAAACCGAACGCTGGCAAGAATTCCGATGGCCTCACTTGATTCGATTTACATCCAGAGCCGAATCGATCCCGATGTGGTGCTGAAATCAGAAAAGGTGGATGACGGCCTACGTTGGGATGTCAGCATAAATGGCAAGTTGGTTCCGGCGAATCAGACGCAGGTAGCTGAACTCGTTTCAGCGGTTAACGAGGCGGCTATCCTTGATTTTGCATCGGATTCTGCCGAAAACATTTCGGAGTATGGGCTGGCTCCGCCATCGAGGCGGATTGCTTTTTCCATGAAGTTTCCCGGACCGCCTAACGAAGATGGGACTGCTGGCCAGTCTCAGAGAGTGGAGCGAGTGCTTAATCTCGGATGGGTAGAAGGAGAGCAGCAGAGGCTTTATGCTAATTTTGACGGAGAGGATCACATTTATGAACTCGACCCAAGCTTCTATGGCTCAGTGGTAACCCATCCCCTCAAATGGCGTTCCTTGACGGTGTTGACCGTCAATCCGTTTCATCTCAAATCGATCAGGCGGGAATACGCCGGAGAAAATCTTGTCCTAAATTACCGCTACAGGACTGATACTTGGGAAGCTTTTCGAAGCGGAGTGGAAGTCACGCCAACGCTGGATATCGCTTCAGCGCGGAAATTCCGAGATCGCCTCGGCTCGTTTACCGCTTCAGCATGGTCTCTTTCAATTGGTAATGCCTTGGAGGCGTTGCAGAATCCGAACGCCATTTTTACAATCGAAACTGAGGAATTGGATCCGGCCCGAGGTGATAAGCAAACGAAGCTTTACCAACTCAAGTTTGCCGAGGCACCCGGCGGTCGTTTCTACTACGGAAAGATGGAAGGATCTCCCGATGTGTTCATTATCCGGAACGATAAATTTCGCGAACTGCTTCGTCCGCTGACGACCCATCGTACCGTAAACCCCTAAACGATGGTGTCCTGTTAGGGTAAGTTCTGCGCGGCAGGTTAGGGGCTAAGAGTAACTTCGGACAATGACTGGTCTTTCGCTCACCGAGGTCCGAAAAATATTCGACTAAGCAAGCTGTAGCTAAAATGGCAAAAAGCCTTGTGCATTGAGCTGACAGCTTTCGATGACTGAGTGATTGCTGAAAGCTAAGAACGAAATTTAATTTTGAGCAGAGGCTTCAGCAAAGCTAGCAGCCACTATTCGAAATGCTTTCGAGCCAGTGTCTAGGGAGAAGTAGGGGAGTAATGAGTCGCTTTTAGTAGGGTTGAAGCGACCCCCTTTTTGATTAGGATAGGCCCGCCGTCCGATTGGGAGGCATTCTTAGCGTCTACCCAGTCCTGATCTTTCGAGAAGGCTTCAAAAGAGGCGTTACGAGATTCCTCGTTTTCAAATGAGAGGAAATACAGCAGGGTCGTGTTTTGACCATCTTGACCTTCAGTTAGGTGAAAATAGGGAAGGTTTGTTATGCCGTGTTTCGTGAAGAGTTTCACCGTATGATCCCTAAATCTGGCATCAAGCTTTTTTAGTTTTCCAGAGTTAGTTGTGTATCGACGCATCTCATAGAGTCGGGAAGAATCCGCTTTGAGTGTCAAAATGGAGGGGGAGTAGTCGGTCAGTTGTAGAAAAATACTATCGATGCTCTCGACTAGTTTGCCCTGCTGGGTCGACGCTTTGTAGGCAGCTTTCCAGCTTTCATCCCCACGAAAAGCATTCCAAGAACTGGCTCGTGCTTCTCGACTGGGATAGCCGAGAAGATATATGAGCTGGTTGGCCTCGTTATCCCTTGGAACCCAGTAAATCACGTTGGTCATGCCGTGTTTCTCGAAGAGACCCAGTGTGTGATTATTAAAGCGTTGATGCAGTGCCTCGAGTTTTCCCTCATGAGCAGTGTAGCTTCGTAGTTCAAATATCTTCAAATCCTCAGCAGTAAGGGTTATGGCAAGGACCGAAGTGAGGCAGGAAATGAGAAGAAATAATTTCATTAAAGTAGTGAGGTTCGGGACTAGTGTTTTGGCGTACGGTAAAAGATCCAACGAGCCCACGCGATCAGAAAACAAACGCCGCCAAGGGGCGTGATTGCACCCAGTTTGGTGATGTTGGTGACCGCAAGAAGGTAGAGGCTGCCGCAAAAAACAAAGACGCCCGCTAGCATGAAGTTGAAGCCTAGAGATCTTTGGGATGAGAGGGCGATGGCGAGCATCGCAATTCCATGGATGAGGTGGTAGAGAGTCGCGGTCTGCCAATTATCGGTTCGACCGTTTTCAACGAGTAAGTCATGGAGGCCGTGAGCTCCGAAAGCACCCAGGGTGACTCCTAGAAATAAGGTAATTGCTGCGAGGCGAATCTGAGTGTTTTGAGACATTTATTCTTGTTTTTGAATCAAGAAAAGTAAGCTATGTGATCTAGTTGGGAACACAAAAACTGCTTTTTTCTAGGAGCCCTTAAATGATCTAGATGGGATGTCATTTCCGAGGGATTAGAGTGAATCGTATGCGGCGACAAAGGAATCCTGAACAATGTCTTGGGCTGTGGCATCATCCCTGACCAGAGCATAGGCATAAATGGTAGGTCGCGATGGCGTATCCTCACCAACTCGGCAAAATCTTCATTGACTAGCGGGTCGAGCCCGGGCTTTACAGCGTTTTCCCTGATAGCGGTAAAGTGCATCACTTTTTCATCATTGACGAGCATTCTCCGGAATGTGACTTCAAGTTCAGTTTGAGGACTCAAACATAAGCAGAGCTAATTAGCCGGAGCATGATGCGGGACAAATTCGGGCAGTTTTGTGCATAGGCGGGCTTTTTCATTAGCTAGTCTAATTTACGCGATAAAATTAGAAATTCCTTTTGCAGGGGAAAACGAGGCTTCTATCATTACAGACTTTGTGAATAATTGCTCATCTAACTGTCTCATATGAAATTCTCACTTCGGGTTTTCCTAATCCTCGCCTCTATCGGAAATTTGGCCACCGTATCAATGGCTGAGGACGTTCACCAAGGGAACTGGCTTGGATGGCGAGGCCCACTCCAAGCTGGTGTAAGCCTTGAAACCTTTGCAGGCTTTGAGTTTAACGAGGAGCCGGTTTGGACAGACGCTATCTCAGGACAGGGAACCCCGGTCGTCTTTAATGGCCGGATCTACTCGTGGGGCTATCGCGGTAGTGGTCCAGACCTCGAAGAGGTGGTCCAGGCCCGCAACGAGGAGAACGGAGAGGTTATTTGGGAATATGTGACCCACGATTTTCTTTCGGACACCATTTACAATCGCTATTCCATCGGAGCAGTTGCAGTCGATCCTGCCACGGGGAACGTGATCGTCGCTACGACTTACGGTCTCGTCACCTGCCTAAGTGAGGAAGGTGAGGAGCTTTGGCAGGTCTCCATGATGGAGCGTTTTGGTCGTCTCACTTTCCCCAATGGTCGTGCCGGGTCGCCAATAATAGACGGAGATATCCTAATCGTGCGCGGCGTGACGAGCTACTGGGGCGCCAATGGACCTGCGCGCGATCGGTTTTTCGGTTTTTCGAAGGACACGGGAGAGCACCTCTGGACTTCAGTCCCCGGTGTGGGTCCACCCTTCTTGAGGGACACGTCAATGAGCACCCCTTTTCTTGAGACTCGGGATGGCAAGCGCGTCTTCTACGCCGGAACTGGATGCGGGAATATCGTTTGTGTGAACGTCAATGATGGAACGGCTCTTTGGCGTTGGCAGGTCTCAAAGGGCGGTATCAACAGTTCGCCCGTAGTCTACAACGATTCGGTAATTAATATCCACGGGAAAGAAAACTTAGACACCACCGAAATGGGGCGAATGTTCCGCATCAAAATCCCGGAAGACTTTGATGAGATTGAAGGGGAGGTGGATCCCGCTCAAAAAGGCGCTCCCCGTCTTTCAGGTGACGTTGAGGTGTGGCGCGAGACTCTTGAAATGTTTACCAGTTCGCCAACTCTTCATAACGGGAAAATTTACCAGATGGTTAAAACCGGGTCACTCTATTGCGTCGACGCCGAGTCTGGAGAAATCGACTGGGAAATGAAATTGGCCAACTCACAGCTTCACGCTTCTCCGCTGTATGCAAGTGGGCGACTTTTCGTTTCCACCTTTCCCGGTGAATTCTACGTGATCAACGTTGAAGGTGATGAGCCAGTTATTGAAAACCAAATCAAGCTTGATGGAAACGGGATCGGAACGCCATCGATTTGCAATGGTCGCGTGTATGTCCATACCACTGAAAAGCTTTATGCGTTTGAGGTAAAAAACAGCGGTATTGAGTATGCGGCTAGTCCGGAAGTGGTCATGCCCGAACCCGGTGAAGCTGCGAAACTTCTTCCGGTTCCAAGTGATGTTCTCCTTCGCTCCGGAGAGTCGGCGACAGTGAGATTAAAAAAACAGGACGCTGGCGGCATGATTGTCGGTGACGCCGGAGTCGCCAGTTGGGAGACCTTTATCCCTCCCTCAGCCAAAGTGAAGGCGACGATGGATGCGTCGTTCGATGGAAATACGATCAGTTCGGGAGGGGATGCTGCGCTCTCTGCCGGTGCCTGGAAGGGAACCGAAGGCGATCTTACCGGCTTTCTTCGTGGGCGTGTAATTTCCAACCTCCCTTACACTGAGGATTTCGAAGGCTATCAATTGTCTGAAAAACCGGGTGGCTCAGTGGCTGGCCGAGCTTTTGATTTTCCTCCGCTCCCTTGGATAGGAGCACGCCTCAAATGGGAGGTCATCGAGAATGACGGAAACAAGGTGCTATCGAAGACGCTCGATCGGGTTTTATTCCAGCGCTCACTATCATTCATCGGTCATCCCGACCTGACAAACTACACGCTTCAAGCGAACGTGATGACTGATGGTAGCCGGCGCATCAAGTCGGTAGTGGGCCTTATTAATCAGCGCTATATTTTTTCTCTGGTGGGTAACGCAAATCTACTTGAGGTGAGCTCGAACCACGAGCGAGTCAAGGAGTCTGTGCCGTTTTCAATTTCCGCAAACACTTGGTATACCCTTAAGACGCATGTTGATGTGGCTGAAGATGGTTCTGGAGTCGTTCGAGCGAAGGCGTGGCCCGCCGACCAGCCAGAGCCGGCGGCGTGGACAATAGAAGTCGAACACAAAAATGCCCACAAAAAGGGCGCTCCGGGTATTTTTGGTTTTGCTCCCCAAAGTCAGAAAACCGTTTTCGTCGACAATATCTCAATTAGCTCAAACGAATAAAAATACTCCAAACTCACCTTTCCCAAGTTTTTACGATTTAACTATCTGTCATGACCAAATCTAAACTCCAAATTTTCGGGCAGGTCTTCAGCCTGCTAATTCTGTCTCTTTTCATTTCCGCGATTGATTCGAAGGGAGAAGAAAACCCCACTCCTGCTCCCGAAGCGCTTCCGGGTGGCGGGGAATGGCCACAGTGGGGGCGGGATGCCTCCAACAACATGATGTCTCCTGCTACCGGTCTTCCGACAGACTTCACCGCGGGTGACCTTCAGGGTGATGGAACAGCCGAGGGTGCTAAGCACCTCAAATGGGTCGCCGAGATGGGCTCTCAAGCCTATGGAACGGCTACGGTGAAGGATGGCCGGGTTTTCATCGGCACGAACAATGAGAAGCCACGGATCGCCTCCGTTACAGGCGATAAGGGTATCATCATGTGTTTCGACGAAAAGACAGGCGAGCTGCTCTGGCAGTTTGATATTCCTAAACTCGATGCCGGCAAGGTGTCAGATTGGGAGTTCCTTGGTGTTTGTTCGTCCGTGATCGTCGATGGTAAGTACGGGTATGTCGTCACAAATCGCGGCGAAATCATTTGCCTTGATGTCTATGGAATGGCCGACGGAAATGATGGACCGTTTCAAGATGAAGCCAAGTATGCGAGTGGTGGCCTAGAGAAACTTGCTCAAGCTGAGCCCGTTGAACTCGACGAAAAGTGTGCCGATATCGTATGGGGCTACGACATGCGAAGCGAGCTAGGTGTGTTCCCGCACAATGTCACTTCAAGCTCGGTGGTAATTTCTGACAAGTATGTTTTCGCCAGCACATCCAACGGAGTGGACTGGTCTCACATTAATATCCCAGCGCCGCACAGCCCGTCCTTAATTGCGCTCGACAAGGAGACTGGTGAGCTAGCCGGAGAAGAGTATAGCGGTATCAGTCAAAGCATTATGCACTGTAATTGGTCATCTCCTGCATACTCTGACAATCTTGCCGGGAAACCTACGACGGTTTTCGGCGCCGGTGACGGGGTCACATATGGTTTTCATGCCACGGAGTTCGATGAGGAGGAAGACGGGGGCGAGACTTACAAACTTTTCAAAGAGCTCTGGAAAGTGGATTGCTGTCCGAAGGAATACCGCGTCGACGAGGCGGGTGAAGCGATCAAATACGCGACTTACCCCGGTCCTTCCGAGATCATTTCTTCTCCGGTGATCTATAACAACAAAGTCTACGCAGCTATTGGCCAAGACCCCGAGCACGGGGAAGGGGTTGGCGCGGTGACTTGCATCGACCCTAGCCGTGGAACCGGCGAGGATGCTATCGTCTGGCAATTTAAAGAAGTTGGTCGGACTATCTCTACTCCGTCTCTCGCCGATGGGCTTCTTTATATCGCGGATTACTCTGGCCGCCTTTACTGTCTCGATGCTGAGACAGGGGAAAAGTATTGGGAACACGATACGCTATCACACATTTGGGGGTCGACCCTCGTTGTTGATGGTAAGGTGCTGCTGGGCAATGAAGACGGTGAGATGGTCATTCTCAAAGCCGGCAAGGAGTATGAGGAGCTAACCATCGTAAACTACCCAGCTCCAATCTACGCGACTCCGATCGTAGCCAACAATACCCTCTACATCATGACTCAGACTCACCTTTACGCTTACGGGTTCGGTGAGTAAGCAGAGGTAGATGGTGAGCCCCCGACTACTTAAGATATGAAGACTGGAATAATAATTTTCGTTTTTATTGCTCTCGCAGTCCTGCACCAGGACATCTGGAATTGGGACAACGGAAATCTTTTGTTCGGGTTTATCCCGGTTGGGCTGGCTTATCATGCCGGCTACTCGATCGTCGCTGCTGTTTTTTGGGCATGTGTCGTGAAATTCGCGTGGCCCAAGCGTTTGGAAGAGTGGGCAGACGGTGGCGAGTGATTACGAGAGCTAGTTGGTAAATGTCTCGATACCTTGAATTTTGAAGTATCGCGATAATGACCGTTGTCGTTTCAATAATTCAATAATTCAATAATTCAGATCCTATGGACTATTTGTTTAACCTCGCTCAGGCGGAAATACCGGCCGTTTCTAGGATTCCGCTGGTAGTAATAATCTGCTACTTGGGTCTACTACTGGGATTGGCACTTTTCAGCGGCCGTTTCTTTCGAGGCACCTCAAAGGATTACTTTGTAGCCAGTCATTCGATCGGCCCGTTCATGCTGCTTATGTCAGTGTTCGGGACGACAATGACTGCGTTTGCGCTGGTAGGGTCCACTGGAAAGGCATTTCAAAAAGGGGTTGGAACCTACGGGCTGATGGCATCCTCATCAGGGTTGATTCATGCTGCCTGTTTCTTTCTTATCGGTATCAAGGTGTGGTCAATCGCCAAGCGACACGGATACGTAACTCAGATCCAGTTTTTTCGGAATCGTTTTGAATCCAACGGTATTGGATACCTTCTTTTCCCGTGCCTTGTTTTGCTTGTGATTCCCTACCTGCTCATAGGGGTGATTGGGTCCTACCGCGTCATGGGGCCTGCAACAGCTGGTATGTTCACTGATCTATTCCCGCAGGTTGGGCCGCTCAATGGCTCAGTTCCGCCATGGATCATTGGGTTGGTGATCTGCGGGGTGGTGCTCGCTTACATTTTTGCTGGTGGTTCCCGTGCGGCGGCATGGGCGAATACTTTTCAGACACTTGTGTTCATGGCAATGGGCGTTTTGGCCTTTTACTTAATCTCCAAAGCCTTGGGTGGTGTTGCTGCCGCATCAGAGCAAATCTATCCCGGGCACTTAGTTAGGACTCCGAGTGAATTGGAAGTCACGACAAAGGCGGGGGCTTTTCAGCGTGAAATTGGGATACCGCCGCTCCAGTTTCTTACCTACATGTTTATCCCGTTGTCGGTCGGAATGTTCCCGCATTTATTCCAGCACTGGCTCACAGCGAAAAGTGCTAAGAGCTTTCGCCTCACTGTGATTGCTCACCCGATTTGCATCATGGTAGTGTGGGTTCCTTGCGTTTTGATTGGCCTTTGGGCTACGGGTGTATTCAACACACCCCCTTTGGCGGAATGGCCGAAACCAGTGGTGAGTATCATGGGCGGAACTGATGATGCTGGCGTTGGGAAAGTCCTCTCTGTGGTGGTCAAGTTTCTTATTGAGAACCCGTTGATCGCTGGGATGGTGACGGCTGGAATTCTTGCGGCTATCATGTCTTCGCTTGATTCTCAGTTTCTTTGCCTTGGAACAATTTTTACCAATGATATCGTCCTGCACAATCAGCCTAAGGAACGGTTCACCGATAAACAGATTGTTCTTATCGCACGTAGTTTTGTGGTCACGATTGTATTGCTGACCTATATTCTATCGCTGGTCTTGAAAGATGTTCAGAATGTTTTCGATCTTGCCGTTTGGAGCTTTTCCGGGTTCGCGGCTCTCACTTCTCTTGTCTTTACGGCACTCTATTGGAAGGGCGCGACCAAGGCCGGTGCCTATGCGTGTATTACCGTGGTGGCTGTGAGCTGGCTTTATTTCTTTGCTAAGTCTGGTTGGGGAGGCGAATACACCGTTTTCTCAAGTGAGCATCGCACAGACGACGGCATTATGCCTGTAGCAATCTGTTTTGTGCTCGGGCTCGTTTCTATGATCGTGGTTTCTCTTTTCACTAAGAAGCCATCCGACGAAACCATTAAGAAGTTTTTCCCGTAACACTTCCGCAAAGTTTCCTCCCCTAAAAAATTTTCCCTTATCTCACGAATGACTGAAGACGAAGCAAAAGCGCAACTTGATGAGCGTGTCCGCGAAATGATGTCGTGGCACTTTAGCGAAGAAACCGGGTGTCCTTTCTGGCTAGACTGGAAGGCTGAAGCAGGATGGGATCCTCGCGAGGAAGTAAAAACCTATGATGACATTGTTAAATTCCCTCACTTCCAGGATGAGTGGCTGCGTGATGAGAAGAATGAGCGTTTCGTGCCCAACGCCTACAAGGGGCGGCCATTTAACGTGTTTGAAACTGGCGGCACGACTGGTCTTCCTAAGCAGCGTGTCGGGTGGGATGACTACAAGCACGATTACGAACAATTTTCCGAGCAGTTGAGTGAAGAGTTTTTTCCGAAGGGCGGTAATTGGATCATGGTCGGGCCGACAGGGCCTCGTCGTCTTCGTCTCGCTGTGGAACACCTTGCCAACGTGCGCGGCGGTAGTTGTTACCACGTGGACCTAGACCCTCGCTGGGTGAAACGCCTCATCAAGCGGAAGGAGCTTGATCAGGTCGAGCGTTATCAGGCCCATGTCATGGCTCAGGCTGTTGAAATCATCAAGCACCGTGATATCTCCTGCATCTTCACCACGCCGCGTCTACTGGCATCTATTGGCGAGCGCATCTCTATCTCGGATCACGGCATCAAGGGTTGTTTTTGTGGCGGCACTTCCATGACACCGGAATATGTCCGATTTCTTCAGGAAGAGGTGCTTGAGAATCGAGCGCAGTTTGTGCCTACTTATGGAAACACGCTCATGGGGCTTGCGGTCTCTATCCCGAGCGAATTACCTGAGAAAGATTACAGCGTGACTTATTACGCTCCTCAGCCTCGGGCCGTCTTACGTATCGTCGACGCCGATAACACTGAGGTCACAAAGGGGTATGGCGAATACGGGCGTGTTGAACTCACGACATTGTCTCACGAGTTTTTTATGCCGCGCTTCCTTGAACGCGACGAAGCGATCCGTCGTAAGCCGCACGAAAAGTATGCGTGGGATGGCGTGGGTGATGTTCGTCCGTTTGGAGCGCTGACCAAAAAAGTAATCGAGGGCGTATACTAAGGCGTCACCTTTAGATTAAATTGCCTTCAACCTAGTAAGCCGTCTCTAACAATATGAATGCTCCTCACATTCCCGTTCTCCGACAAGGTCAAGTTTACAAGAGCTTGGACAGACAGACTGTAAACAAGCTTGGATCTGAAGAGCCGGCAGCCGAGATCAGTTTCGCCTGCGCGGACATGATCAAATATGACATCCACAATATGGCGTCTGCTCGTGAGGCGTTGAAGAAGTTTTCCGGAGAAGAACTGGTCGAGATTACTAAGAAAGCGGGCGAGCTTTTTCTCAGTGGTGACCTTCCGATAGGCACCGAAGGTGAACTTCAATCTCCGGAAGATTATGTATTCTCACTTGCGGCGACAAGTGGTCTTCCTCACTCTTTAATTCGTTTCAACATGAAACGGCTCGGAGGGTTGTTCGGTCAGATAGATGATATATTCAAGGGGCTTTCACGCGGGCTGGAATGGAGTGTTCTCGATAAAGGATACGGAGAGCAGGGAGGGGCTCCGGTAAGTTTTTCTCCGACAACAAATGAGTTGGCGGTAATACTGCCGAGCAACTCTCCTGCCGTGAACGCTCTTTGGATCCCCGCGATAGCGATGAAAGTTCCGGTGCTTTTGAAGCCTGGTCGGGAGGAGCCGTGGACTCCGTGGCGAATCATTCAGGCCTTCATTAAGGCAGGTTGTCCGCCTGAGGCTTTTAGCCTTTACCCTACTCAGCATGACGGTTCCGGCGCGATCATTCGCAGGGCCGGAAGGGTTATGCTTTTCGGTGATGACTCAACCGTGAAGCAATATGAGAACGATGAGCGCGTCGAGGTGCACGGGACCGGCTACTCAAAATTTGTCATTGGCGAAGACGAAATCGAAAACTGGGAGCATTATGTCGACTCTATGGTCGAATCAGTTTCGGCTAATTCTGGGCGCAGCTGTATTTGCACCTCTACGATTGTTGTCCCAAAATACGGCGACGAGATTGCACACGCTATCTCCAAGAAACTGTGTGAAATAAAACCGCTCGCTCAAGACGATCCGGACGCAAAGCTATCCGGTTTCGCAAACCCTAAATTTGCTGAATGGATCAACGAGGCGGTAGAGGAGGGGCTGCAGTCTGACGGGGCACGCGATGTCACTGCTGAGTATCGCGACGGTGATCGTTTCGTGGAACGAGATGGAATGAACTATCTTCAACCCACCATCGTTCGTGTCGGCTCCTTTGATGAGGATTTAGCGCTGAGAGAATTTCTTTTTCCGTTTGCTAGTGTGGTGGAGTGTCCGCAGTCCGATGTGATAGAGAAGACGGGTTACTCTCTTGTGATGACGGCGGTGACCAAAGACGTTGAATGGATTAACCAACTTTTCGATCATCCTGAGATCGAGCGTCTCAATATTGGAAACGTTCCGACGAATAGAATCAGTTGGAATCAGCCCCACGAAGGCAACCTTTTTGATTTCCTGTATACGCGCCGCTCCTTTGCGTTTGCCGAGTCGGCGTGACCGGTTAGGTTTCTAACCATGTCTTCAGCCAATTCGCTCTCGATCGAGTCGCTCTGCGAGGGCCTAAATGCTCCGGACTGGGTTCTTAATTTCGAGCATCTCCCCGGCGGAAGGGTGTCCTTTGGTACCGGCAAGTTCAGTGAAGTAGGGCAGGAGGCGGCGGCCCTTGGAGCTCGTCACGCTTTGATTGTCTCTGATCCAGGGATCGCTAAAATTGGTGCGGTTGAGAAAGCAGTTCATTTCATCAAGGGCGCTGGGCTCAAAGTAACAATATTTGATCAGGTTCATGAAAACCCGACAACAGACGATGTCGATGCTTGTGTCGCTGTGGCAAAGGAGTCAAAGGTTGATCTCATTGTTGGTTTGGGCGGCGGGTCCAGTTTGGACACCGCAAAGGGGTGCAATTTTATTCTTACTAACGGGGGGACCATGCACGACTACTGGGGAGTTGACCTGGCTAATGAACCGATGCTTCCGCTGATTGCGATACCTACGACTTCTGGAACGGGCAGCGAGTGCCAGAGTTTTGCTCTTATCGCAGATGCCAAAACTCACGCAAAAATGGCCTGCGGAGATAAAAAAGCAGCTGCAACGGTGGCGATTCTTGACCCTGAATTGACCGTGACAATGCCGGCAGCAGTGACGGCTCACACGGGAATAGATGCTATTGCTCACGCCCTTGAGACTGCTGTTTGCAATAAGCGTTCTAAAATTTCATATGAGTATTCGAAAGCTGCTTGGCAACTGCTGAACGATGGCCTTGTGGGTGTTATGAAGCAGCCAGACGATATAAAAGCGCGGGCTCGCATGCAACTCGGCGCTGCTTTTGCGGGTACTGCAATCGAGAATTCGATGCTTGGAATTGGGCACTCCTGCGCCAACCCGGTAACAGCGCATTATGGGGTCGTTCATGGTCAGGCCGTTGGCACGATGATGCCTGAAGTTGTCGCATTTAATCGTCTTGATGGCCAAGTTGACTCCATCTATCGAGAGTTATATGAAGGCGATCTCCCTGAGCGTCTGCGCACTTTGCTTGTCAGCGCCGAGATGAACTTTTCTCTTGCTGATCTTGGGGTAGAATCAGACAAGTTGCCTCAACTTGCCGAAGAGGCAGCTAAGCAGTGGACTGCTCAGTTCAACCCAATCTCTGTCGATGCAGCCGCTCTCGAGGGTGTCTATCGAGCCGCAATGGGTTGAGCGGGCCTATTTGATCTTGCTTCAATTCAGTTTAACAGGGAAGTCTAAAGACCGTGATCTCCATTTCCGATTTTGGCAGCGCCTCTAATCCGCTCTCCCGAGTGACATCCGATTTTTTTGGGACAAGCGGTGCGCTTTCGGGCCTGAAAGATTTTGAATTTCGTCCTCAACAGCAACAGATGGCGGTTGCAGTCGCTCGCGCGCTTGAAGCTGAGCGACCGCTTGTGGTTGAGGCTGGCACCGGTGTGGGTAAGTCGCTGGCTTACCTTGCTCCTGCAGTCAGGAAAGCGCTCGACGAAAACCGGAAGGCAATCATCTCGACTCACACGATCAACTTACAAGAGCAGTTGGTGGAAAAGGATATTCCCTTGCTCCAGTCGATTATAGGTGAGGACTTTCATGCTCTTTTGTTGAAGGGGCGGCGGAATTACCTTTGCCCTAGCCGGCTTCAGAATGCCATGGCAGGCGGCAGTGAAATGTTCACTTCGTCAGAATTGGAGGAAATCAAGGCGATATGGGATTGGGCGCGTTCGACTGATGATGGTACCTTAAGTGATCTCGATTTCGTGCCGTCGAATCGAGTCTGGTCTCAGGTTTGCAGTGAAGCTCATGCCTGCACTGTCAAGCGCTGCGGATTCTCAGGAGCATGCTTTTATCAGGAAACACGCAAGCAGCTTGCGGAGGCGGATCTTGTGGTGGTGAATCACACCTTGTTTTTCACCTTACTCAACAGTCAGGCTGATTTCGATGAATCCGGTGAAGGCTTTCTCTTTGCGAACGATTTTCTCATCTTCGACGAGGCCCACACCCTCGAGCAGGTTGCGGCCAAGCAGCTCGGACTTTCAATTTCTCAGTTCGGTTTAAAATTTGACCTCCACCGCCTCTACAATCCAAAAAACCGTAAGGGGCTCTTTCAGCTTACGGGAGACAGTCAGGGTCGTCGTCATACCATGAAGCTGCTCGATGACATTGACGAGTTCTTTGAAGAAGTCGATGACGCCTGTGAATGGGGCGAGTGGGGTCGGGAGTTCCGCATTCGTGATCCTGAATTTGTGGAGGATACGCTTGGAGCAGGGCTGATCGAAGTAGGGCGCAGGGCCAGAGCTGTGGCTGATCTGGCGGATGATACGACTCGAAATGAGCTTGCTGAGTTGGCCCGGCGACTCGCGGACTGTCGCGCGGGTTTAGCCATGTTTCTTGACCAGAGCGAGGATGGCTCTGTCTACTGGGTCGAAAAGAGTGAGCGCGACTCAATTAGCTTGAATGCCGCGCCTATCGATGTGGCGGAGCTGTTACGTCCTGTATTTTTTGAGAGGGATCGCCCTTGCGTTTTCACGAGTGCCACGCTTGGAATTGGGGATCGAGACCTCAGCTATTTCCGGAATCGGGTGGGGGCGCAGGACGTTGAGGCGATTCAGATAGGGAGTCCTTTCGATTACGCTGAGCAAATGAAGATTCATCTCGTGAAGGAGATGCCTATGCCCAATATGCCGGGCTACGAAGAGGCACTCGTCAAGTGGATCAAGCACTTCGTTCAGCTCTCAGGAGGGCGTGCTTTTGTTCTTTTTACTAGCTACAAACTACTTCAGAAAGTGGCGGGAGAAATGGAGGGTTTTTTTGATGATCACGATATTGAACTCTTGGTGCAGGGGAATGGTAAGTCACGGGGGCAACTAATTGATTCTTTTAAGGGAGACGAAACCAGTGTGCTGTTTGGAACGGACAGCTTCTGGACCGGCGTCGATGTGCCGGGTAAAGCACTGATGAACGTCATTATCACGCGTCTCCCCTTTGGTGTTCCGGATCATCCGCTCACCCAAGCGCGGCTCGAGCAAATTGAAGATCGAGGTGGTAACTCCTTCATGGAATACAGCGTGCCTGAGGCGATTCTGAAGCTGCGGCAGGGCGTGGGGCGCCTTATTCGGAGCTGCGAAGACGAAGGCCGAGTGGTTCTTCTTGATGCTCGCATTCTCGGCAAGCGATACGGTAAAGCGTTTTTAGCAGCAATGCCTGAGGCGCCAGTAGTGATTGAAGATTGAGTCCGGATGAGCGACTCGTTTGATTGGAGAAAGTGCCGAGTTATGCTAAGTAAGCGGTCCTATGGCTGATACCTTTCAAAGAGTTCAAGCTGCAAGACCCTGTGCCATAACGGGTTCATTTGAAGTTGAAGTTGTCGCTACTAAGGCTCGCGAGGGCCATGGATTGCGCAATGTCATGAGTTTGGAGAGCGGCTTGGTCTACGTTGACCCTCTGCCTATTGATGATCTTTCCAAATTTTACAAGGAAGACTATCGCAAATCATATAAGAACACTCTGGTTCCCAAGAAGAAGCATATCTACCGCGCTGGAAACGTCGCTAAGAGTCGCCTCCGGCATTCCAAAGGCAAAATTAAAAGCGGGATCCGCAGTCTTGATATTGGCGCTGGGGGTGGAGAGTGGGTCTACCTAATGAAGGGTCTCGGGAATGAGGCTTTCGGAATCGAACCCAATCAAGGTTACGGCTCCTTCGCCCGCGACAATTATGACGTGGAGGTTTTTCTAGGAATGTATCAGGAGGCCCAGTTTGAAAAGGAGTCTTTTGATTTGGTGACGCTTTTCCAAGTGTTGGAGCACCTTGCCGATCCCGTCGTCGATATCCGCAACATGGCCGAGTTTCTGAAACCGGGTGGGCTCTTTGTAATTGAAGTTCCTGACATTTTATTCCCTGGGATGAGATTCGCTCACAAG
>Ga0160423_10001650_pt1 | contig 18677 bp, 13 predicted proteins | sample CRUFie14St8metaG_FD_108191 | JGI IMG/M metagenome (GOLD analysis project Ga0160423, IMG submission 108191) | Marine microbial communities from the Costa Rica Dome - CRUD Field 142mm St8 metaG | ecosystem: Environmental > Aquatic > Marine > Oceanic > Photic zone | place: Costa Rica: the Eastern... | reverse complement strand
TGGCCGTGGTTGTGCCGGTGTGCCCACATCCCACCGATAGTAATGGCGTAATCGTGTACGATTTGCGTCTTGACCCTGACACTTGGGCTGATCTTTCTGACGAAGAAATGAGGGCGCGACTTTTTACGTCCAATGAGCTGCTGCCGAAGGGAGTCTGTCGCATTCCGCTGAAGACAATCCATATTAACAAGTGCCCAATTTTGACTTCGCCTACGGTTCTCTCCTCAGATCTTGCGTTGCAATACGGTATCAGTGGAGAGCGCACCAGAATCCATTGGGAAAAGATGACGAAATTGCCGCATCTTGCTCAGAAGGTATCAAATGCCTTGCGACGAGAAGACCTTCCTAAACCTGATGATCCGGATTTCATGATTTATAGCGGCGGCTTTTTCAATGACGGTGATAAAGAATTGATGAGGGTGGTTAGGAATACAGACGCAACAGGCCTGGCCCGTCTTGATCTGCCTTTTAAAGACGGTCGTCTGCAGGAAATGTTTTTTCGATACCGGGCACGAAATTTCCCCGGGACCCTTACGGAGGAGGAGACCGAGTGTTGGCGTCTGTTCTGCCTGCAGAGAATTAACAGTGCTGAAACACGTGCCAACTATTCAGAAGACCTCGAGAAAGCCAAAAGACTGGCTGACCCTTCGCAGCTTGAGTCGCTCGCTCAGTTGGAGCACTATGTGTTGATATTGTCTAAGCAGCAGTCAGGCTGAAAAACCATGCGCAGTTCTGGAAACGAGAGCCAGCTCTGTGCCCCATGGTCGTTCAGCGCTCATGGGACTTCTATTTGTTCTTTAAGCGAGGCTGCTGCCGGTCTGATCGGACGTTTTTCTATGGTTGATAAGATGCCTTCCCTCGCGGTTGTCCGGGCTCGCTGTTTCATGCAAGGGCGGCGGCCAGCACCACTGTCGGCTATTTGTAAAATGACCCTTTGGTTGCTCTTGGGCTGGGTTGGCTCTGGTCAACAGGTGGCGAACGGTGCTGACAACGTTGTTTTGATCACACTTGATGGATTGCGCTGGCAAGAGCTTTTTCGGGGCCTGGATATTCGTCTGGCGTCGGATGACAGTTACAGCAAACAGCAATCGGAATTGATGAGACAGTTCTGGGATGATGATCCAGCTGCGCGGGCGCGGCTGCTATTTCCTTTCCTGCACGGTAATGTCTTCGAGCAGGGGAGTTTCATTGGGAACAGAGATCTCTGTTCGTGCGCGCGCGTTGCCAATCCCTGGTATTTTTCCTATCCCGGCTATTCTGAAATTCTCACCGGTGTGGTGAATGAAACGATTAACTCAAACAGAAAAATTCCGAACCCAGAGCGAACTGTTCACGAACAGCTTGAAGGAATTGACGGTTTCGCTGGCCGCACCGCTGCATTCGCGTCCTGTGATGTTTTTCCGTTCATCTTTAACATTGAGCGCAGCGGCGTTTATGTCAATGCCTTTGAGCCTCTTAATGCGCCTGAAGGTATGACAGAAATTTCGTTGAACCAACTGCACAGCGATATTCCGCCGCCCTGGCCGACAGTTCGAAATGATGCCTTTACCCATCGCTTCGCTTTGTCCTACTTGCGCCGTGAACAGCCCAGATTGCTGTTTATCGGCTACGGTGAAACAGATGACTTTGCGCATGATGGTAAATAAGACGAGTATGTGTTCGCGGCCAATCGTACCGATCGCTTTATTGAGGAAGTCTGGCAGACGCTGCAATCGATACCAGAGTATCGAGACAATACTGCGCTTGTCGTTACGGTCGATCATGGTCGCGGTGAGGAGCCCATCGAGACCTAGCTTCACCATGCGAGCAAGCGATCGCTTGACGGATATATGTCCTCTCTTTCGCGTTTCACGGAGGGGATTATTGGCTCGGAGGACACCTGGGTTGCGGCAATGGGACCCGGTGTTGCCGGCAAGGGGCTGATAGTTACAGAAGAGCAATGTGCTCTCTCGAGTCAGGTAGCAGCAACCATAATGGAGCTGTTGGGGTTAGATTCCCAAGCGTTGAATCCTGAGATGGCGCCGCCTCTGTCAGAGATGCTGGATTAACTGCATTCCGGGTTTGCTGCCCATTCTTGCCACGATCGCTTGTGTCTAGTACTCAGTGCGATGCCAGTGAGGATGTGGTGTGCCTCCCGGGTTGCTCAAGCGAACGCTTTTTCACGCAATCTGTTTAAGCCTCAGTAAGGAGCCGCTTGATTACGGTGGCTCGCGGCGGCGTGCATACCGCCCAGCTCCGGTTCAAAACATTGAAATCGGCGTTTTAATGCGCGTCAGCCGTACCCATCCACTTTTTAAAACGCTACAATGCGCGCCCGGTTTGTTATTAAAAGACAGATGAATAAGATGTCTATAGGTTATTTTAAATTAGGAAAATAATTGGATAAGTTCAAAAACATCCGACCCTATCAAGACTCTGAAATCCGGCCTGTGCTCGACCAGTTGATTACGGACCCGGAGTTCTTGGAGAGTATTGCGAGTTTTTACTTTCCAAAACTGACGCGTCTATTTCCGGGGCTTATCAAGATGGCTGCTAGCCATAAGCTGAACCGTCAGGTAAGGGGTGTTACAGATGTGAAATCCATGCAGGATGTAATTGCAACCTACATGGATAAAATGATTCTTGACACCACGACAAATCTGACGCACTCCGGTATGGAAGGGCTAAAAGAGGGTCGCAGCTACCTCTTTATTTGCAATCATCGTGACATTACGATGGACCCGGCGTTTGTTAACTATATGCTTTACCACGGCGGCTTCGACACCCTTCAGATCGCCATCGGAGACAATCTGCTGAAAAAGCCTTTTGTTACTGATCTGATGCGACTGAATAAGAGCTTTATTGTCGCGCGTTCCGCAAAAGGGAGGGAGTTACTGCAGTCTTTGAAAACCCTGTCTGAATATATCCATCACTGTATCTGTAACGGTGAAAATGTCTGGATAGCACAACGGGAAGGCAGAGCAAAAGACGGGATAGACCGAACAGACCCCGCTTTGTTAAAGATGCTCGGCATGGCAAAGCGTGAACTTAAATTGTCAGAAAGCTTAAACTCCTTGCATATTGTCCCGGTAACTATCTCTTATGAGTATGATGCCTGCGACGTAATGAAAGCGCAGGAACTGTACGAGATTGAGAAGAACGGCAGTTTTATCAAGACCGATGAGTCTGATATCACCAGTATCGTGACCGGTATGATTGGTTTCAAAGGCAATGTTCATGTGGCGTTCGGAGAGGAACTGGACCTGGGCACCGATGACCCTAATGAAATTGCTGCAACAGTTGATGAACAAATCATTGAAAATTACCAGCTGGGCGAGACAAACTTTTTGGCACTCGAGCATCTGAAGAAAGACGGGCTTTTGCCGCTGCATCGAATTCGCGGCCTGCTCGAAGAAGAGGGTATTTCCGCATCAGCCAGGTTTAAGTTTGAAAAACGACTCGAGTCCGTCGATGTTGGACTTCGGAAACACTGGCTGTTCAGCTATGCCAATCCGGTTCTCAATAAACTTGGGGTTATCGAATAAAGGTTGGATTGGCCAAGGAATACTATACTTTAGTGGCGAAGCAGCCGAAGAAAGCTCTCATTCAGGCGCTCCTGCAGTGAAGCGAGGGCTTGGGGCTCGATTGGCCCCAAACACAGGCTCAGCAAACGACTGCGGTGTGCAAACTGAATGTCTTCGCTTTGGCTGGACTTATTCTGCCCGAACCCTGACTGCAGTTGTGCCAGCTGCAGTGACATGCGCTGGGCCCGATCGGTTTCCGGGCTATCTGCGCCGGCCCGAATTTCCAATAGAATGCACAACTCCCGGAGGCGAGATTCAGCCGCTGTAGCACACTTGTGATATTCGAGTGGATCATTCGTGCTTAACACGACAGACGCCCGGCCTTGCAGCAAGGAATCTAATTCAGGGTCTTCTGTTGGGTCCAGCTTTTGCCAGACCTCAGCCTCAAATCTCGCTTTTATCTGAGAAAAGTCTTCAGTGCCGGTTAGCAATTGTCTTTCAACGTTATCCAGTAATTGCGTATGTGCGCGAATCCGCTCTATTAAGATCTGGCTTTTTTTGTCAGGAAGGGCTCTGAATCGAGAATCCAGATTGCGCTTAAGGTGATTGAATTGATCGATCAATCGGCCTCGCTGTTTTTTTGCCCGGTGATCCAGCGCGCCGGTGAAAGCCCTGACGGCGGCATTGATCCCCCCCCTGGCTGCTCGCAATTCCTCGTCGCTGAGCGCGTTGAATTTTTGCAAGGCGTCCAGTGTTTTCTGAATTTCATGATCAGCGGCATTTGTTGCGGCTTGTTTTTTGGGTTTTGAGGAATCCGGTTTGGCAAAAATTTTATCGCAGGCCGCTCTGAACTGTTCCCAGAGCTGTTTATCTTCCTTATACGAGCTTGGCCCTGCGGTTTTCCATTCTTGCTGCAGTGCTTTGGCTCGCGCCATTGCTTCGCGTTTGTCCTCAAAGTCAATCAATTCTTGTGCCTGTGATATCAAGGAGGTCTTTGTAGCAACGCTATCGCGATTCAGCTTTTTACGAAATTTACGGAGTGCTTCTAACAGCCCATAGTAGCGCTTTTGGAGTGATTTAATCTTAGACTGCTCGACCGGGGCCGACTTTTTCCATTCAGCATCGGCTTCGCGCAACAACTTGTTTAGCGCGGCAATGTCTGGCGGTGATTCGGTAAAGGTGGCGATGCTTTTTTCAATAGATTCGCAAAGCGCCTTTCTGGTCTGAAGGTTTGTCGCCATTTCCTGCTTACGCGCCTTAAAATGTGCCTTGCATGGCTCATAGGCTTGATCAGAGGCAATTTTGAACTGTTGCCAAAGCTCGTCGTTGAGACAGGAGCGCCCAAGAACCTTCCACTGCTGATGGAGCTTGTTGATGGTTTGGGTTCTGTCGCGCATTGTGAGATCAGCCTGATTAAGCGTTTCCATCTGCTGTATCAATGATTTCTTCTTCTCTGCTGCCAGAGCAAGTGCCTGCTCTCTTAATGCCTGAATTTTCTCCTTGAACGGATTGGCCATTTCCTTGATGCGGGCCCTCACTTCACCGCTGCTGTTATTCAGATTGGCCTGAATGCTGCGCCAGTCTTCCAGCACGGTAGACATTTGTGAATCGATTGTCTCGGCGCTGATAAGTGCATCCAGTTTGGAGACAAGATTTTTTGTAGCGCTTTCCATTTCAAGCTGATAACGCTCGTTCTCAGCCAGCTTGGTCTGGAGTGATGCTATGAGTGCAGTCAGCGTTTTGGTGAGTTGAAGGCTGTCTGGCGGGAGTAACTTACGCAGTCGGTTAAGCTTGTTTTCCACCGTGACCAAGCGGGTGGTCTGATTGATATTGATCGCGCTCAGCTCATTCTTCAGCGTGTTCAATTCCTCCGGAAAATTCAGAGAGTCTGATTCAGCTGTGCTGTTGATTGGTTGTTCTGAAGTGGATTTATTTCGCCCATTTACACTGAGCGGCGCAGGTGCGGCTGATTCCTGAACGTTGTCGCCTACTGATTTTTTCGCGAAATTTTCAGAATCCTGATCAGTAGCGGATACAGGATCTTCGGCGAGCGTTGTCCGAAGGGGTGCTTGTGCTGTCAGGGGCACATCAGGCTTTGCTGTATCAGTTGAAGATTGCGGCAGGTCTGTTTTAGGCAGAGGCTGTTTCGCGGTGGTGGGTTCAGCAGCGCTTGGCTCTGTGAGCTGAGAACTGCCCGAGTCGCCGTTGGATGGTTTTGAACTCATGAATTGGCACCGAAGGTAATCAAAGGCTTAATGCTTTCTTGTCTATATACAACACGACTCTGATTTTACCAGAATTTTGCGCTGGCTCGTCACTCGACGGTGAAAGCGAGGTTTTAGTTGGGTGAGTAAGTAGGTAATAAGGAGGTAAATAATGAGGGCTGCGGGCCTAACCAACTACTGCTGAGGTATAATCACGGCCTGACTCCGAAAGGCTGGTACCCGGACAAGCTTCATGTTGGCGGACGACATCAAAGACCTTATTCAAGAAAGTTATCGTCAACTTCTCAAGTCACAGGAGTTAACGCCCCGGTATGGACAGCGCTTGATGATAGCTGAGATAGCAAAGCAACTGGCAGTCATTGGCGGTGTGCGCGCTCCAACGAAAGATCAGCCCACGTCACAGGCTTCTGCAAGCGGTCGAGTCAGTCAGGGTGTGCAGGCGGCTGAGTCACCTAAAGCGCCAGTGTGCGTCATTGAAGCAGGTACAGGAACCGGTAAAACGCTGGCTTATCTTGTGGCCACAATTCCACTTGCCCAGGCATTAAATCTGAAAGTCGTGATTGCCACCGCTACCGTTGCCTTACAAGAACAGGTGATCCTGAAGGATATTCCGGAATTGCTGAATGGTTCCGAACTCGACTTTTCTGTTGCGCTTGCCAAAGGGAGAGGTCGATATGTATGTCTGTCTAAATTGGATGCACTGCTAGAACCCAATGACAGCCTTCAGGCAATGCTGGACCTTTACGGGGAGGGATCAGTTGATTTGGGAGAAGCTGATGCCCGCCTATATCAGGGGATGCTGGATGCTTTGGCGGAGGGTAGTTGGGATGGCGACAGAGACAGCTGGAATAGGCCAATCGCTGAACAAGAGTGGCGTCCTTTAACGGTTGATAATGCGTCCTGTTTGGGCGCGCGCTGCAGTAACTTCCGACAATGCGTATTTTTTAAAGCCAGAGAATCACTGGATCAATCTGATGTTATCGTGAGCAATCATGACCTGGTGCTCTCGGATCTTGCCCTTGGTGGAGGGATGATCTTGCCAGAGCCCGCGAAGTGTCTCTTCATCTTTGATGAGGCTCATCATTTACCGAACAAAAGCAATAATCATTTTGCGGCAAGTATACGTATTCGTAGTACTCGCGCATGGCTGGAGCGTACCAGAGATCTGATTTCGCAGCTTCTTGCAGAAGATTTTATTCCCGTTGATTCGCAAAGCAGTTTTGACAAGCTGCAATCTATTTTGCAGCCACGCCTCGAAGAGTGCTGGCAGATGCTACAACCAATTTTTCTGAACGAAGGGGAGATGCACGATAAGCGCAATCGTTATACCTTTCCGCACGGTATTCTTCCGCCGGTGATTCGGGGCGCAGCAGGCAATCTCTTCAGATCTTTTTCACAACTAGCCGGCTTGTTCGCTAATATCGCTGAGGAACTGAAGACCGAATTGGAAGAAACCACCGATCTAAGCAGGAAAGAACTGGCTGAGCAGTTTTATCCGGTCATTGGTGGTGCGCAGCGTCGTGCGGAGGGTGGTGCTTCGCTCTGGTTGGCTTATTCCCAAGAGGATGACCTTACAAAACCGCCTATTGCTAGATGGATGACCTACCAGGAAGATGATACGCAGATCGAGACAACTCTCTCTGCCAGTCCAGTTTTAGCGGCAGATAACCTGAGCGAAAAATTGTGGGAGCAATGTGCGGGTGCCGTGCTGACTTCTGCAACCTTGTCTTCCCTGGGTAATTTCAATCTATTAAAACTTAAGGCAGGGTTGCCAGAATCGACGTTTTTTCTCAGCATACCTAGCCCGTTCGACTTTGGCCGGGCGGCTACTTTGGCGGTGCCAAACATGGGTTGTGAGCCCTCTGATACTGAGAGCCATACGGGATTTATCGTGGCTGCACTTCCGTACCTGTTACCTGAACCGGTTGCTGCACTGATGTTGTTCTCGAGCCGGCGTCAGATGGTTGATGTGATAGAGCGCCTGCCGGAATCTTTTCAGAATATGGTGCTGTGCCAGGACGATTATCAAAAAGCCCAGCTCTTGAAATACCACAGGCAACGGGTCGATCAGGGGCTGAACAGTTTGATATTTGGTCTTGCCAGCTTCGCTGAGGGGGTAGACCTTCCCGGTCGTTATTGTGAGCATGTGCTCATTGCCAAGATTCCTTTTGCAGTGCCTGACGATCCGATAGAAATGACGCTGTCAGCCTGGGTTGAGCAGCAGGGTCAAAACCCTTTCATGACGCTGGCAGTGCCGGACGCCGCCTTTCGACTGGTGCAGGCAAGTGGCCGGCTGCTGCGAAGCGAATCCGATTTTGGCCGCATCACCCTGTTCGATGAGCGGCTTTTTACCAAACGATACGGTAAGCAAATTCTCGCTGCATTACCCCCTTATCGACAGGAACGAATAGAGATTCCTGATGCATAGCCTGATCCTTTTGTCTTCTGGAAAAGGCGCTGCGGGGTTCGATTGCGGGCGATACTCTAAGTCTTGACAGAGTCTGCTCATGCTGTGATTCGCCACGACGCAGGTAAGCAAAGCAGTGTCAGTTGAGCTTTCTGACCGAGTAAATGCGAGTGCTCTCTGGATCAGGGTTAACAGGGTGAATCGGTTTGTCACCTATGTTATCTGCTGTCTCCATACCCTCAACAACCCTGCCAATAACCGTATATCGCCCGTCTAACCAGGGGGCGTCGATCAGTGAAATGAAAAACTCTGGACCGTTTCTGTTTGGCCCGTCATTCGCGAGAGCCACGATGCCTCGGGTAATAGCTCTGGTGGGATATCTGTTCTGGTAGCGATACCCTTCGTATTCGTAAAGCCGCATAACAGTCAGTGACTGCAGTGCATCGACTATGGCGCTTTCCTCGGTTTCCAGCTGCTCCGGCGTATCGATCCCAAGTTGTCGGTAGAGTGGCTCGAGTACTCGACTGGCGAATTCCTGCTGGCTGTCTGTATTCAGGATAGGGTTGATTTTCCCTGCTTGAAGTATGACCGGAAGTCGGTCGAGGCCGAGGGCGCTGGCATTTATTTCATCAGCCAGATAGTCCCGTGGACGGCCATGAGCGTTATGTTCTGGCGAACCGGCTTGAATGATGAAGTTTGGAATGACCCGGTGAAATTGGCTGCCGTTGTAATAGCGCGGACTTGCTGTGAGGGTTGAATCAGTTTCGATGAGCGGCACTTCGCCCACGGTAAATTCGATAAAGCGTGCCACATTCTCCGGCGCTTCTGCAGGTAGCATTTCAATATAGATTGGTCCCGCTGAAGTGGAGACCAGCATTAACGGATTGGAAGTATTTTCCATGGCAAGTCTGGCAGAAGCGTAATCCGCATGGCTCTCGAGATGCGCAATCACGGCAAGCGCGAAAAATAAGGGCTTGAGTATAGAAACCATTTTGTGCGGTTCAGTTTAGCAAATGCAGAGGAATCCAGTAGGGCAGTACCGCCAGTCAGCAGCTGCGTGCATCACAGAGTACCTGTCTCTCATAGTGCGTGGGAACATTGTAGGGGCAACTCGGTTTCGGAGGCAATATCCTAGGTGCGACCTTGTTCGCTGGGGCTGAGTTCTGGCTGACCAGCGCAGGACAGACGAGAAATCGGGAGTCAAAGTGATTGGAGTTCTGCCAGATCTGTTGGCGTGTCGATGTCCATCAGGACAGCGGGGTCGGTGACTCTGATGGGCATTAGATCCTGCGGATGACGCGCAAGGAGTGATTTGCCGCCCGAATCCCCCTGCAGTCTGGCAAGTGATTCAAAATGCTTGCACCCGAAGACCACGGGGTTGCCCCGCGTTCCCTCGAATTCTGGTACCACAATGCGGTCTTTATCTGCGGAATTGATGAGCAGAGAATAAGTCGCTGTGCGCACAAAGGGCATGTCGCTGAGACAGACAATACAGGCATCCCAATGACTTGTGAATTTCATGCCAAAAGCCAGTGAAGCGCCTATACCCTGATCCGCATGCTCGAAGGACTGGATCCGCGATTCATCCGCTTCGAGCGCGCTGATTAGATCGGGGCGGGTTATGATAACGACTTCTTCAGCGGCGGCGGACAGCCGACTAAGCGTTTGCGCGAAAACTGTAGATCCGTTGTCCAATCTGGCCAGCAACTTGATTCCGCCAAAGCGATTGCTGAACCCTGCTGCGAGCAGGAGAGCGCCAATATGCATGCTGTAGTCCCTGATGGCTGCGCCTTTAATGAAAATCATCAAGTGCCGAGTAGGCCACCGGGACTTAGGTCAACCGGAATCCAGTCGAGCATCGCTGCAGAGGAAGGGCAGCCTGTTTTTTTACTTAGTGCAGCGTTTTGTCGGACTTGCGGGTTGGTGAGGCGTCCTGCTGTCGGATTTCGACAACAAATGGCTCCCGGTTACGACTCGCAGCCTCGTCTTCCTGCTCATTCTGCTCTGCGGAATTTTGGAAACCCGAGCCGCTGGACCGCTGGGTATTCTTTTCAAGCCGCTGGGCCGTGGCCAGTGAGCTGTCTTCTATATTTGAAGGAGGCTCGGGTGCATCCTGCTGAGCTCGGACGGCTTGTTCTCTGAGTTGCTCGCTGAGGTGCTGACGCAGTCGGTTAACGACACTGTTCATCACTTCAATCGTTTGGCTGAGCTGATCCAGCGTCATCAATGTGCGCTCTGGATCATTGTCAGCTTGCTTTTCTTTTTCACTCATCCTTTTCTGAAATCCCGGCCCGCGGCCTCCCTCAGGAGGCCTCAGGCTTGCTGTGTCCGCTTGATCTTAGTCCCAGGTAAGTGCTCCGCCCGTCTGATATTCGATAACCCGCGTTTCGAAGAAATTTTTCTCCTTGCGTAGATCCATGATTTCAGACATCCATGGGAATGGATTCTCTACACCCTGAAACTGCTCTGGAAGGCCGATCTGAACGAGTCTCCGGTTGGCGATGAACTGAAGATATTCCTGCATCATTGCGGCATTCATGCCCAATACCCCTCGAGGCATGGTGTCTCGCGCATACTCTATCTCAAGCTGCGTCGCTTGAAGAATCATCTGGGTCGCCTCTTCCTTCATTTGATCGGTCCACAGATGAGGGTTCTCAAGTTTGATCTGGTTGATCATGTCTATGCCAAAGTTCAGATGCATGGACTCGTCTCGAAGAATATACTGAAACTGTTCGGAGGTTCCCGTCATCTTATTGCGCCGGCCCATGGAGAGAATTTGTGTAAAGCCGCAGTAAAAGAAGATGCCCTCAAGGCAGCAATAGAAAGCAATGAGGTTCTTGAGCAGGTCTTGATCGTCCTCAGTTGTGCCGGTTTTGAACTCAGGATTACTCAGTGACTGCGTGTATTTCAGTCCCCAGGATGCCTTTTTGGCGACGGAAGGGATTTCGTGATACATGTTGAAAATTTCGCCTTCGTCCATACCAAGCGATTCAATACAGTACTGATAGGCGTGCGTATGGATTGCTTCTTCAAAGGCTTGCCTCAGAATGTACTGACGGCATTCCGGGTTGGTGATCAGCCTGTAGATCGCTAGGACCAGGTTGTTTGCGACCAGAGAGTCCGCGGTCGAGAAAAAGCCGAGATTACGCTTGACGATTAAGCGTTCATCTTCCGTTAATCCGTTCGGACTTTTCCAAAGGCTTATGTCAGCGTTCATGTTCACTTCTTGCGGCATCCAATGGTTGGCGCAGCCGTCTAGATATTTTTGCCAGGCCCAGTCATATTTGAATGGGACAAGCTGGTTGAGGTCAGCTCGGCAGTTAATCATGGCCTTATCATCAACCGCGACCCGATTTGCTGTACCCTCGAGCTCTTCCACTCCCGCGCTGACGTCAAGACTGGACAAATCATCAATCGCTTTCTGCAGGGCGTCCTCATTGCTGGCGCTTTCAGGGGCTTCTGCTTGCGGTGCGAAACCCTGCGAGCCTGAAGCATCATTTACTTCAGGGGCGGACTCCAGTGGAAGCTGGGCTGGCGCGGGTGTCTCTGATGTTTCGATTGGCGGCGGGGGCGGAGGTGCTACTGCCGCGCTAGTTGTTGCTGTGTCTTCTTGATTAAAGTCGTCCCAAGACAACATTGTGAGTACCTCTTTGTATTAACAATTTCTCAATGAATCGATGTTGTTGGTTTGATTATTGGCAAGCTTCGCATTCCGGGTCATCCAGAGAGCAAGCTTTGGGTATGGCTGCTGCGGTTGGCTCCGCTGACACCTTGTTCAAGCTGTGGTCAGACACTGTCGATTTTTCTGTAGTCGTCGCTGCCAATGCTCTTAAGTAGTAGGTTGTCTTTAATCCACGTAACCAAGCCATTCGATAAGTGACGTCCAGTTTTTTACCGCTGGCGCCGGCGACGTAAAGATTGAGTGACTGAGCTTGGTCGATCCACTTCTGACGACGGCTTGCTGCGTCTACCAGCCAGCGCGGCTCAATTTCAAAGGCTGTGGCGTAGATCTGTTTGATCTCTGTCGGCACACGATCAATGTTTTGGACGCTCCCCTCATAGTATTTGAGGTCATTGACCATAACGTTGTCCCAGAGATTGAGCCGTTTCAGGTCATTCACCAGATAGGGGTTGACCACGGTGAATTCCCCGGAGAGATTCGATTTCACGTATAGGTTCTGATAGGTGGGCTCAATGGACTGCGAGACGCCAGTGATATTGGCTATTGTGGCAGTCGGAGCGATCGCTAGGACATTTGAATTGCGCATGCCTCCTGTTTTTATGCGAGCCCGCAGGCTGTCCCAGTCCAAGCGTTGGTCCAGGTTCACATCAAGATAATCGCTGCCCCGAATCTCCTGAAGCTTCTTCAGAGAATCAATGGGCAGAATGCCCTGATCCCACAGAGAACCCTCGTAGGTTTCATAGCGCCCCCTTTCTTCCGCGAGAATGTTTGATGCGCTAATAGCATAGTAACTGATCATCTCCATGGAGATATCCGCGAACTCTACCGCCTTCTCTGACGCATAGGCGATGCGTTGTTTATAGAGCGCATCCTGGAATCCCATCACGCCCATACCGACCGGGCGGTGTTTCAGATTGGAGTTTTTGGCCTGATCCACCGAGTAGTAGTTGATATCGATGACGTTGTCGAGCATTCGTATAGCTGTAGTAATCGTCTTCTTCAGCTTTTCCTGATCGAGACCGTTCTCGTCGACATGGTTGATCAGATTCACTGATCCCAAGTTACAGACAGCGATTTCGTCCTGACTGGTGTTCAGGGTGATCTCTGTGCACAGGTTTGAAGAATGTATGGTGCCTACATGCTGCTGCGGTGAACGGACGTTGCAGGTGTCCTTGAACGTTATCCAGGGATGGCCCGTTTCAAAGAGCATAGACAGCATTTTGCGCCATAAATCGGCCGCTTTCACGGTCTTGTAAGGCCTGATTTCTCCGGCCGCTGCCCGACGCTCATACTCTTCATATTTCCGTTCGAAGTCGATGCCGTGTAAATCGTGCAGTTCTGGCACGGTGTTTGGCGAAAACAGAGTCCATTCCTGTTCATTGAATACCCGCTTCATGAATAAATCTGGAATCCAGTTGGCCGTATTCATGTCGTGCGCCCGGCGCCTGTCATCTCCGGTGTTTTTGCGCAATTCCAGAAACTCTTCGATGTCCAGGTGCCAGCTCTCCAGGTATGAGCACACAGCGCCTTTTCGTTTGCCGCCCTGGTTAACTGCAACAGCGGTGTCATTTACCACTTTCAGAAACGGCACTACGCCCTGACTTTTTCCATTGGTTCCAGTGATGTGTGCGCCCAGAGCCCGAACTGGGGTCCAGTCATTGCCCAATCCACCGGCCCACTTTGACAGCATCGCGTTATCCCGGATTGCTGAGTAGATGCCAAACAGGTCGTCGGGTACTGTAGTTAAAAAGCAGGATGAGAGCTGAGGCCGTAACGTGCCGGAATTAAAAAGCTGGGGTGTCGATACCATATAATCGAAGCTTGACAGCAGATTGTAAAATTCAATCGCGCGCTGCTCTTTATTGTCCTCTTCCGATGCCAGACCCATGGCCACCCGCATATAAAAGACCTGCGGTAATTCAAACCGGATACCTTCACTGTGGATAAAGTAGCGATCATAAAGGGTCTGGAGGCCAAGATAAGTAAACTGTTGGTCTCTTTCCGCTCTGAGAGCCTCGCCCAGCACCCCCAAATCAAATTCAAGAAGGTGAGGGGACAGCAATCCCAATTCCACCCCTTTCTCTATATACAGCTTCAGTGTGGCCGCATACCGGTAGTGCATCTCGGACTGCGTTGCCGCTTCGCTGATGCCGAGAAAACTGAGCGCTTCAGAGCGCAGCGTATCCATCAGCAGGCGAGCGGTTACATAGGAGTAGTTCGGATCCTTTTCTACCATTGTCCTAGCGGTCATAACCAGCGATGTGCGGACGTCTTCCATTTTTACGCCAGGATAGAGATTCTTCAGTGTTTCGCTGTAGATCGTGTCGGCCGAGACGTCTTCTAGGCCCTCACACGCTTCGTCAATGACGGTCCGAAGCCGAGCGGTATCCAGCGGGCTCTGATGCCCATCCTCAAAGGTGACGTTAATGACCGTTTCTTTAGGTTGCTGGAGATCAGATTGCTGCTCGCGCATGCGCGTGCGATCTGCTCTGTAGATGACATAGCTGCGTGCGATTTTGTGCTCGCCAGTACGCATCAGCGCCAGCTCAACCTGGTCCTGTATATCCTCTATATGTATCGTGCCGCCGGAAGGCATGCGCCTTTTGAATATGTCCGTGATCTGTCTGCTTAGCTGAGCGACAGATTCATGAATTCTGGACGATGCAGCCGCAGTACCGCCTTCTACGGCGAGGTAAGCCTTGGTAATGGCTACAGAGATTTTTGATTCGTCATAGGCGACGACGGCGCCATTGCGCTTTATGACCCGCAATTGCCCTGGGGCTGTTGAGGGGGTCTTTTGGGCTTCTTTTGCGCCGGGATTTGCGCCCGCGGCCGGGCCGTTGCTGGCCTGTACATCTGTTTGCATGTAGTGCTCCGAATTCGATCTTTACTGCGAGGCACACTGCCTCTTGTTGTTTTTTCCCTACTTGGCCACAGTTATTATCTTGTCTGATCTCTCTGACCCGAACTTCTGGCCAGCTGAGACTAGTGGTGCTCTGCCTGTCTGTAATGACTGTTCGCGGCTATTTCCTGCCAGCTTTTTCGGCCCCTTGGCTTCTGGCGTCTGCTTGCGATTGCAGAAAAACCACAGGTAGTCCGGTCGCCCCGTCTGGCTTTGGCCCTGTGCTATTTCGCTTTACGCGTCTTCAGGGTGTAGGGCTTACACTATATATAGTGTTTTTGGCGCTGGACTTTAATTTTTTTTACGTCCGTATTGAGCTTTTTTGCCGTTGCCTTCGTTTTCCGCCTCTGGGCCACGCTCGTCGGCCCCTCGGGACGGCATCCATGACCAGTTTCACTCTTGCGCTAAGCCATCCGATGAGCCGGCCGAGTGGATTCGGCGGCCGTCAGGCAATGGGATTTGCGGCCTTGTCTGCATTGCAATAATACAAGATCTGGGATGAAATCTCTCCAGCCGCACAAGATAATGAGGTTTTTGGTAGTTTGCAAGCGATTTTCCTGTGTGTTTTCTGTGGGAAAAATGTGAATTAATCTTTATTTGCAGAGAGTTGGTGAAGGTTCGGACCGTTTTGTGCTTTTGTCTGCCCGTCTGGATAACCTTCAACGAATTTTGAAGGCGAGGCGGGTCTTGTCAGTGTTATGTCGGTAGAATTACGTCAGACAGTGGGCACCACTAGATGTTGTGGTTGAGAGTGAGGCAGGCTCAGCTGAGCAGAAATTCGATCAGTGCCTTTTGAGAGTGCATCCGATTCTCCGCCTCCTGCCAGACTACTGAGGCGGAGGAATCGAACACGTCTGCTGTGACTTCCTCCCCGCGATGCGCTGGCAAGCAGTGCATGAACAGCGCATCCGTGGCGGCTTTCGCCATCAGATCTGGGGTCACCTGAAAAGCACCAAACTGCTGTTTGCGATAACGAGCCTCTTCTTCGCTGCCCATGGAAGCCCAGACATCAGTAACCACTAGGTCGGCACCTCGAGCGGCGTGGGCCGGATCATCGGCGAGACGCACGCAATGCTTGTTATCCTCCAGCAGTTGGTTATTAGGTTCATAGCCGGGTGGGCAGGCAATTGACAGTGAGAATCCAAAAGCCGCCGCTGCATTGATGTAGGACTGGCACATGTTGTTTCCATCGCCGATCCAGGCCACACGCGCGTCTCTGATAGACCCTCTGACTTCCATGAAGGTCTGAACGTCAGCCAGAAGCTGGCAGGGATGAAAGTCATCGCTGAGCGCATTGATCACAGGAACACTGGAATAGGCTGCGAACTCTTCGAGTTGGCTATGAGCATGCGTGCGCACTGCGACCAGATCAACCATGCTTGAGATTACTCTCGCGGTATCAGCAACCGATTCTCCGCGACCGGTTTGTGCGTCGCTGTCCGTGAGGAATACCGCAGAGCCGCCAAGCTGGTTCATCGCGACCTCGAAAGCTACTCGGGTCCGGGTAGAAGCTTTAGAGAAGATCAGCCCCAGAGTCTTGAGCTCAGCTCGCACGGCTTGCTGCGGGTCCTGCTTCAATTCAATGGCGCGTCTAACAATCGTCTCGAGCTCACGCTGAGACACGTCTTTTAAGGTGAGAAAATGCTGTTCAGTCATGGAGTTTGGTCATTTCCAACCGATGGGGCACAGCCCCGAGCTGCACCCGTAGTTCAGATGACTGCGGTGAAGTGCTGTCTGTTGGTGTTTGCAGAACTGTCAGATCGAAGTTTATATCGAAGTGCGGCGAAGCTGCCAGTTCTGCCGCGTCAGCGATTGTCACTCAAGGACTCATCAAGTAATCTGCGGTGGGGTGAGTCAACACTGAAACTGACTGAGACCTTTGTGACGTGAATGCTGTAGAGCTGAAGCTTTTCGCCAGCCGGATTGCCGCCATTTGTGATGAGATGGGCGTTGTGCTACGCCGGGCTGCTTTTTCCCCGAATATCAAAGACCGGCTGGATTTTTCCTGCGCGCTCTTTGGTCAAGATGGTCAATTGATCGGCCAGGCAGCGCACATCCCCGTGCATCTCGGGAGTATGGCGTTTGCCATGGGAGATTTGGTCCGGCAGAGAGCCTGGCGCCCGGCAGACATGCTGGTGGTTAATGACCCCTACCTCGGTGGCACCCATCTGCCGGATGTGACGGTAATCGCGCCTGTTTTTGTTAGTGATGCCATCGTCGGCTTTGTCGCCAACCGCGCGCATCATGCCAACATCGGCTGTGAAACGCCGGGCTCCATGCCGGTGTCTCAGAATCTTGAAGAAGAGGGAATCGTGATTCCTCCGACTTTGTTGTTTTCCTCTGGTCAACTTCAACAATCCTGCCTTGACCTTCTGCAAATGCCCGCAGACACATTAGAGGGAGATCTGGCAGCGCAGGTTGGTGCGAATCAGCTTGGCGTTCAGCGGTTATGCGAATTGGTCGGTGAGCTAAGCATTACGCCATTCAATGCCGGGATGCATGAGCTAGACGCCTATGCCGATCGAACTATGGAGAAGCTGATCGGTGCTTTAGCTCCAGGTAATTACGGCTTCGAAGATTTTCTCGACGACGATGGATTTGGTAGTTCAGCCATCTTGCTGTCTCTGAGCGTGACTGTTGAAGCGCAGGAAGTAGAGCTGGACTTCACCGGTTCGTCTTGCATGGTACGAGGTAACCTTAATTGCCCGGAATCAGTGGTTGCTGCTGCTGTTTATTACTGCTTTCGCTGCTTGTTACCGGAGGAGTCTCCTTCCTGTTCGGGCTTGTTCCGGAGATTGAAAATCAAAACCAAACCTCGCTCTATCCTGAACGCTGAGCGCCCGGCAGCAGTTGCGGCGGGGAATGTGGAAACATCAACGCGTCTGGTGGATTTAATATTCGGGGCTCTCGCCCAGATTTTACCTGAGCAAATTCCGGCGGCCAGTCAGGGTACGATGAATAATATTGCGTTGGGTCGGATAGATCCTGCTTCGGGGGCGCGTTGGGATTATTACGAAACGGTTGCTGGTGGTCTGGGAGCCGGTCCCCACGCAGATGGCCTGAGTTGTGTTCAAAGCCATATGACGAATACTCTGAACACACCGGTTGAGGTTCTTGAAATGTCCTATCCGCTGCGCGTGACCCGCTATTCAGAAAGGCATGGAAGCGGAGGTGCGGGCAAATCTCGTGGCGGTAATGGAGTGATCAAAGAGTATGAGTTTTTAGAGCCTGCACAGTTGACGTTGCTGACAGAGCGGCGCAGGTTTGCTCCCTGGGGGCTGGCTGGAGGAGAAGATGGCACGAAGGGGGAAAATCTTTTGAACGGTCATATTCTTCCGGGCAAATGCTCCGTAATAGTTGAGTCAGGTGATCGCCTCGAAATTCGTACTCCCGGTGGAGGTGGCTGGGGGCCTTGTGAGCTCCGGTAAATTCTATTGGCGGATGTGTCACGACCACAGCGGTTGGATATCGCTCTGAGAGTCTGAATTGCCACCAGCCACGCTGCGCTGGCTATCTGCGCGCAAAGCGGTTACCGGGCATTCTATAGTCCCCGCCCCATTTAATCTTGGTCAGTAATCCAAATTACCGGTGTCATCCTGACGTACGGGCTGGTTGTAAATTCAAGCTGGCGCTGAGTTGAGTTATAATGCGGCTCCCACGTCGGCGTGACCATTCGAGGTAAGTAATGAGTACAGAAGAAACGATTCAAGAGCAAATCAATGGCAACAGTATTTTGCTCTACATGAAAGGTAATCCCGAACAGCCAATGTGCGGTTTCTCAGCACAGACTACACAGGTTCTGATGGCCTGCGGCAAACGCTTCGCCTACGTTGATATCCTCAGTAATCCAGAAATACGCGCGACCCTGCCCAAAGTATCTAATTGGCCAACCTTCCCTCAGTTGTTTGTTAATGGCGAATTGATTGGCGGTTGTGACATTGTCACCGAAATGTATGAG
>Ga0160423_10001649_pt1 | contig 18687 bp, 19 predicted proteins | sample CRUFie14St8metaG_FD_108191 | JGI IMG/M metagenome (GOLD analysis project Ga0160423, IMG submission 108191) | Marine microbial communities from the Costa Rica Dome - CRUD Field 142mm St8 metaG | ecosystem: Environmental > Aquatic > Marine > Oceanic > Photic zone | place: Costa Rica: the Eastern... | reverse complement strand
GATAAAGAACCGAAATCTTTGCCCAATTTGTAATTTGCTTGTATGTTTGAGCTAAATGCAATTAATGCATATCCAAAAATACATATAAGTAAGATTTTTTTATTTTTCATTTTTCATATAGTCCGTGCATATAGTTTGCGAGAGCTTCTATATCATAATCTTTCAAATTTTGAGATGCGGATTGCATCACCAGTGAATAATCACCAGCATTTCTTTGAAGAGAACGATATTCCTTAAGGGTAGAAATTAAATAGTTTTTTTGTTGCCCAGAAACTTTTGGGAAACCAGCCTGAGCATTGCCCGCTCCATTAACTGAATGACATGCTGTGCATGCTGGAATTCCTCGATTAAGATCACCTGCTCTATATAAGCTTTCGCCTAAAGCCAAAAGTTCTTCATCATTTTTTGCTTGTCCAACTGCAGGTTGTTGAGTGCTGTAAAATGCAGCAATATCTAACAACTGAGAATCAGATAGTGATTTTAAGTATGGAATTACAGCCATCATTAAAACGTTTTCTCTTTCACCTTGTTGAAAATATTTAAGTTGTTCAGACAAATACCTTTGATTTTGACCAGCAAGATTTGGCCAATCAGAGCTTATGCTTTTTCCATCAGCACCATGGCATGATGCACATGTTGAAACCAGCTTTGATCCGGCATTTGCATCCCCAGTGGAAAGCAAATCTGGCATCTTTATATCAGCAGCAAACATGACTGTTGAAGCGATGCTCAAACTAATAATCAAACAAGTTTTTAACATAAGTTTTACGTTGTGGTTAAGAACGCATATTATATGTCGTGCGTGCTCTGAGATAAATGATCTTATGAAAAATCCTTTCAAAAATACTGCCTTTTTATTTGGCGTTACCAAAGCAAAAAATCTTCCAAATGATTGCGGAATAGAGGTTTTATTATCCGGTAGATCAAATGCAGGAAAATCAAGCGCTTTAAATTCTTTGGCTGATAATAAAAAATTAGCCAGAATTAGCAAGACACCTGGAAGAACTACAGAAATTAATTTTTTTGAGGTTGAGGAAGGATATAAACTTTTAGATCTTCCTGGATATGGTTTTGCAAAATCAGGACAATCAAGGATAAAAGATTGGGGGTCATTATTGGGTGAATATTTTGCAAATAGGAAGGCTCTCAAGGGAGTTTTAATCTTTATGGACATTAGACATCCACTTAAACCGATTGATCTTGAGATGATCAAATTATGTGAAAGCTTTAATGTAGATTATGTAGCTGTATTGACTAAATCTGATAAGGTTTCAAAAAATATTGAGGCAAAAACAATTCATCAAGTTTCTAACATAACAAATGCCATTGAAATTTTAGCAATCTCATCTCTTAAGAAAAAAGGATTTGAAAAGCTTAGGAAGGTTCTGATAGGATTTAAAGATGAATAATTTGTCTTTTCAATCTCAAGATTGCAAGCTAACGCTTGCTGAGGGCCTCGAAGAATATAGGTCTTACTTACTAGCAAATGGCAAAAAACAGTTAATTGATGAGCCTGGTTCAACAATTATTAGAGACCATGATGCAACTCATGTTATTTTTGGCCTTGATACCTCTATAGAACAAGAGTCTATGTTAGATTCATGGGTTTTTTCAGGAACTAGCTGGAAGCTGAAAGAATTATTAGCTTATAACAAACTACCAGAGATCAAAGAACTGTATAAAACATTTTGGCATGATCCAGGCTATTTAAAGCTGGCCTTGGTTACGATTAAACTTATCCCAATTAAATTAAAGATAAGAAAGCGGGCTAAACAAATGAAGAAAAAATGGCCGTTTGCATCTCCAGACTATTTAATGGATCAACGAATTTGTGACTTAAGAGAAGAGTTTGGAATAAAAATATTTAGTGCAGATGAGATAAAAGTGAAGCCGTTGATTTGGTCTGGTACATTGAAAAATTAATGGGCTTCGTTCCAGTTAGTCCCCTGGTTTGCATCAACTATTAGTGGTATTTTCAATTCAACTGAACTTTCCATTAAATTTACAATCTCATTTATGGCATCATCTGCAAATTCTTTTTTTACTTCAAAAATTAACTCATCATGAACTTGCATGATCATTCTAATATCCGAGTTTTCAGGTCCTATCCACTGATCAACATCAATCATTGCTTTTTTAATGATGTCTGCTGCGGAACCTTGTAATGGCGCATTAATAGCAGCTCTTTCTGCAGCTTGACGTCTTAAACCATTAGAATCATTGATAGATGTAACATGCAGTTTTCTTCCAAGGATAGTTTCAACAAAGAGATTTTTCTTAGCTAGTTCCTTGGTCGAATCCATGTAATCCTTAACGCCCGTATACCTTTTAAAGTATGTATCTAAATAGGCTTGAGCTTCATTTCTTGCAATCCCTAATTGCCTTGTCAGTCCAAAAGCAGACATCCCATAAATCAATCCAAAATTTATTGCTTTTGCATTTCTTCGATGATCTGAGGTTACATCCTCCAGTGAAACATTAAAAATTTCTGAGGCCGTAGCTGAATGAACATCAATGTTATTGTTAAATGCATGAGTTAGATTTTTATCTCCAGATAAATGAGCCATTATTCTTAACTCTATTTGAGAATAGTCTGCTGAAATTAATACATTACCTTTTTCCGCTATAAAAGCTTCTCTGATCTTTCTGCCCTCAGCAGTTTTAATAGGAATATTTTGAAGATTTGGTTCAGTTGAAGATAATCTTCCAGTTGAGGTAACTGCCTGTTGATATGAGGTATGAATTCTTTTGGTTTTTGGGTGTTGAATATTAATCAGGCTGTCTGTATAAGTAGACTTTAGTTTTGCTAAGCCACGATATTCAATAATAGTTTTTGGAAGTTCATATTCTTCAGCCAGTCTTTGAAGTGTGTCCTCATTTGTAGAAGGTTGGCCTTTCGGAGTTTTCTTGAGAACTGGCAAATCAAGCTTATTATAAAGAATCTCAACCAGTTGTTTTGGTGAATCCATATTGAATTCTTCGCCTGCAACCTTAAAAGCAGTTTTTGATAAATCTTGGATTTTAATTGATAGCTCGTCTGAGTATTCTGATAACATTTTTGCATCAATTTTTGCTCCGTTTCTTTCGACTCTTATAAGAGAATGCAGCATTGGATACTCAATAGACTCAAGCAGTTTGACCAACTTTGGTTGATCTTCAAGCATGTTGTTTAAGTGATTAAAAAGCCTGAGAGTTATGTCAGCATCTTCAGCTGCATAAAATGTAGCAGCCGGGATTTCAACTTGCGCAAAGTTAATTTGTTTTGAGGCTGAGCCCACAACCTCTTCGTACTTCATTGGCTCATAATTTAAATAATGCTTAGCCATTCTATCAAGGCCATGCCTCGTACCGGTGCTGTTTAAGACATATGACATTAGCATTGTGTCTCCAAGAAAATCAGTAACATTTATTCCATGTCTGTTGAGCATTGGCAAATCAAATTTAAGATTTTGACCAACTAATTTTTTTTGATTTTTTGTGATAACGCTTCCTAGAATTTTTTGAATTAAATCAAGTGATAATTGCTTCGGCATTCCATCATAAACGTGATTTATAGGTATATAACATCCGGATCCTTCTTCACATGCTATAGATATACCTATGAGATCTGCGGTCATTGTATCTAGAGAAGAAGTTTCAGTATCGATAGCAAAAACATTGCATTTTTCAATTTTCTTAGCCCATGCCTTTAACTCCTCTTCTTTTAATACTGAATGATAGTCTTTTTTTATATTATTAACTTTGAGCTTTTCATCAGTTGAATCTAGAGAGGACTTTATCCAAGTTTTAAACTCAAGAGATGTAAATAATTTATTTAACTCCTCTTGATCCTCTTTAGCTTCTAGCAAACTTTCTAAAGACACTCCAATATCTACATCCTTTTTCAAGGTCACAAGCTCAATATTTCTTCCTAGATCTGGAATCGAATCTCGGAAATTTTGCCCTACTACACCAGTCAATAAATCTGCATTTTTGATAATGCCTTCAAGATTTTTAAATTCGCCAAGCCACTTAACTGCAGTCTTAGGGCCCACCTTTGGAACACCAGGAATATTGTCAGAAGAATCGCCTACTATAGCTAAGTAATCGATTATTTGATTTGGATGAACCCCAAACTTTTCTTGGACTCCAGTTACATCATAAATTTGATTGTTCATTGTATTCATCATTTTGATTAAAGGATCATCAACTAGCTGCATGAGATCTTTATCTAAAGAGGAAATAATTATGGGAATGCCTTGCTTGGAGCCCAGATCTGCTAAAGAGGCTATAACGTCATCTGCTTCTACTTTTGGGATCTCAATAACGGGCATACCCATGGCATTACAAATTTCTTTTAATGGAGAAAGCTGCTCTCTTAAATCCTCAGGCATTGGTGGACGATTAGCTTTATAGTCTTTATAAATATCATGACGAAAATTTTTTCCTTTGGCATCGAAAATTGACAGGTAATATGCGTTGGGATTTTCCTTTCGCAAGTTACGCAACATATTTACAACTCCCTTAACAGCTCCTGTTGGCAGTCCGCTTGAGGTTGACAGTGGAGGCATCGCATGAAAGGCTCTATACAAATATGAGGAACCATCGATCAAAAAAATTTTCTTTGCCTGCGTATTCATTAAAATTTATTATGTCATTAGGTTTTTATATAAGCCATGCATAATATAAGATCATCATAAATTTAACGCTACTTTTAAAAAATGAATGTTGTAAAAAAAATATTATATCTCCCCCCGCTGATTAACTTTGGTCTAGGAGTAGGATTAATAGTAGGCGCTTATATTTTTGAAATTTTTGGGTATTACGATCCATGTCCACTATGTATTCTTCAAAGATGGTCTTTCGCATTGATTGCTGCATGTGGGGCAATGATGGCAATTCCGGGCTTACAAATATTTTTGAAAAAAGGCTTACTAGTATTTGCGAGCTTATTTGCCTGTTGTGGCAGCATAATTTCTGGTAGGCAAATCTACTTGCAAAATCTTCCATCAGATCAAATTCCAACCTGTGCTCCTCCAATGGATTTTTTAATGGATACTCTTCCATTCTTTGAGGTAATACAAACTATCCTTCTTGGTGATGGAAATTGTGCTGAGTATGAGTGGAGGTTTATCCTAAATTTTGCTGAATGGGCTTTGTTATTCTTTATTTTCTTATTAATTTACAACATTTTCTTTTTATTAAAAAAGTCATAAAAATTAGTATTCTGTAGTATTGCTACAATATAAAATGTCAAAAAATGCTTTTAAATCAATAATTCTTGTTTGATTGACAATTTTTATCAAATATTTTCAAATTCACTACAATACTGAACATAGGTATACTATTTTTTCAGATGAAGAATGTTGTAGAATCGATGAAATAAAGAATTTATGGAAACCAACGCATTAAAAGAAATATTCGAGCTAAGCACAGAAGAGCTTATTAAGGCGGCTATTGAAAACAAGGAAGGCGTTATTGCAAGTAATGGAGCTCTTTCCTTGGAAACCGGTCAGAGAACAGGCAGAAGTCCAAATGATAGATTCATTGTTGATGAAGAAAGCACATCAAGCCTGATTGACTGGGGAGAAATTAATAAACCTTTTGATGCAGAAAAGTTCAATCGTCTTTGGGGTAAAGTTGAAGCATACTTAGCAGAAAAAAATCGTTATCTTTCAAAAGTGCATGTCGGTGCACACAGCGATCATTACATACCAGTCAATGTTGTAACCGAGAGTGCAGCTCATAGTATGTTTTCTAAATTAATATTTATTGATCCCGTTGAATTTAACCCACAAGCTAAAAAAGAATGGCGGATAATGAGTGCACTTAATTATGAATGTTCTCCTGAGGAAGATGGCACTAATTCAAATGGTTGTGTAATTATAAATTTTGCTTCTAGAAAAGTTCTTCTCGCAGGAATGAAATATGCTGGTGAAATGAAAAAATCTATGTTTTCAGTTCAAAATTTTTTAATGCCTGAGAAAAATGTTTTACCAATGCATTGTTCTTCTAATGTTAATAAAGACGGCAAAGTGTCATTATTTTTTGGCTTATCTGGAACTGGAAAAACAACTCTATCAGCTGACCCAACGTGTTCACTAATTGGAGATGATGAGCATGGATGGGGTGATGGAACAGTGTTTAATTTTGAGGGAGGTTGCTACGCTAAAACAATAGATCTTTCAGAGAAAAATGAGCCGGTTATTTGGAAAGCTATCAAACATGGCAGTATCATTGAAAATGTTTTCTTGGATGATGATGGGTCGCCTGATTATTCAAATACATCATTATCTGAAAATGGACGCTGCTGCTATCCACGTTCACACATCGATGATGCTGTTGAATCAAATGCTGCGGGTGAGCCCGAAACAGTAATATTCCTTACATGTGATCTTACTGGGGTTATACCTCCAGTTTCCATATTGTCAAAGGAGGCTGCGGCTTATCATTTTTTAAGTGGTTATACTGCAAAAGTTGGGTCTACAGAAGTTGGCTCGACTGAGTCAATAGGGACAACATTTTCAACATGTTTTGGAGCCCCATTCTTTCCACGGCCAGCAGGAGTATATGCAGACCTTTTAATGAAGAGGATAGAGTCTTTCAATTCTAAAGTATTTCTTGTAAACACTGGCTGGACTGGAGGACCTCATGGTATTGGATCAAGGTTCGATATACCCACAACAAGAAGAATAATAAACGCAATCCAGAATGGTGAGTTAAATGATGTTCAAACCACTCATATTGAAGGTCTTAATTTAGAAGTACCTGTAGAAATTAATGGAGTGGACCCTAAAGTTTTAATTCCAAAAAATACTTGGTCGGATCATGATCAGTATGATCAGTATTTAAAAAATCTTATTGAGCAGTTTAAAGATAATTTTAAGAAATTCTCAGTAAGTGAAGAAATAGTTGCTGCTGGTCCAGCTTAAATAAAATAAAAATCCATGACTTCCGATGCGTTTAATAGCTCTCTAAGAGTCTATAAAGAGAAAGGTTTTTTTAAGGAACTTAAAATCCTTAGGGGCATTGAGAGAGAATCCCTAAGAATAGACAATAACGGCAAGATATCGCAAAAAAATCATCCTAAGAATCTAGGATCTCCCCTCACTAATAAATATATAACCACTGACTTTGCTGAAGCTCTTGTAGAACTCGTAACTCCTACTTTTGAATCGCCAGAAGCTCTTTTTGATCAATTGAATCTTCTCCATAGGTTTGTGTATAGCGGATTAGATGATGAGATTTTGTGGAACTTTTCAATGCCGTGTGCATTTACAAATGAAAAAGAAATTCGAGTAGCTGAATATGGCAATTCTAATAATGGAATGCTGAAACATATTTATAGAAAAGGACTGAGATTAAGATATGGGTCGATAATGCAATGTGTTTCAGGCATCCACTATAATTTTTCATTTACAGAAAATTCTTGGAAAACTTTATACAAAAACTCAGATCAGGATTATGTGAATGATAAATATCTTGGCATGATTAGAAATATAAAAAGAAATTTTTGGTTTATCTTAGAACAATTTGGTGCATCTCCTGTAACCCATAAATCTTATTTACTAGATAGAGAGCATTCTCTGAAAAAATATAATTTAAATGATTTGTTTCTTCCCCATGCAACCTCATTAAGAATGAGTGAAGTAGGCTATCAAAGTAAGATTCAAGATTCCCTCAAAATTAGTTATAACGACCTAGATGATTTTATAAATGCATTAGTAAAGGGAATTAAAACTCCTGTTAAAAAATTTAATGACATAGGGGTGCTTGATGATGCCGGAATTGCGCAACAAATCTCTACAGGAATATTACAAATTGAAAATGAATTGTATGATATTGTTAGACCCAAAAGATCTGGTCCAAGTGGATCACGGCCAGCAACATTGTTAAAAACAGATGGCATAGAATATTTAGAATTAAGAGGAATTGATATTAATCCATTCATACCTGAGGGCATTGATGTAAATAAAATAAAGCTTCTTGATATATACATCACTCACTCTTTAATCTCTGAGAGTCCTTTAATGTTAGATGAAGAAATTAATGAAATTAAAGCCAACCAAAAAATCATGGTTAGCGAAGGAAGGTCAGAAAATATTATGTTAAGTAAAAATGGAGACTTAGTTCCTCTAGATGAATTAAGAAAAATTTTTCTAGCTGAATTAGAGCTAACTGCAGAGGCCCTAGATGAATATTCTGAAGGTTATTTAAAAGCATTCCATCTCGAGACAAGCAATAGCATGCTGCTAAGTGAAAAAATATTAACTGATATGGATGCTGGTGGTTTTGAATTTCAAGATTATGCCTTAAATCAAAGCAAAAAAGTTGCCAGGAAATTTAGAACTACTGATATCAGTAAATTTTCTAATTTAAGAAACGCTGCGCAAACATCTATTCAAAAATTTAAAAATCTTGAAGAAAGTTCAAGCATGGACATAAATAAATATGTAGAATTATATAATTCAAAGATTTAGGAATATTAATGAAAGCTTTGCAGTGTATAGAATTAGGCGGTCCCGAGAAACTAGTATTATCTGACATAGATGATCCAAAACCGGGCAATGGCGAGGTTTTAATTGAAATTAAGGCTGCTAGTGTTAATTTTCCTGACGTCTTGATGATCCAAGGCTTATATCAAGTTCAACCGCCAATGCCATTTATTCCTGGAGCAGAATGTGCTGGTGTTATATCACAAATAGGCGAGGGTGTTGAATCTTGCAAAGTTGGTGATCATGTTTTTGTAATGGCAGGAAATGGTTGTTTTGCTGAGAAGATTGTTGTTGAAGCTGCAAGAGTAGTCTTAATACCCAAAGAAATGGATTTTCCAGTTGCAGCTGCACTACCCATGACTTACGGCACATCGCTTTATGCCTTAAAACAAAGAGCGGAACTTAAAGCAGAAGATACACTATTAGTGCTTGGTGCTGCAGGAGGAGTCGGGCTAAGTGCAGTGGAAATTGGTAAAGCAATGGGAGCAAAAGTCATTGCTGCGGCTTCTTCTGAAGAAAAAATAAAGATTTGCTTAGAGCATGGTGCGGACGAGGCTTTTGTATATCCCTCGGGTAACTTAGATAAAGAGCAACAGAAAGAGCTCTCAAATAAAATTAAAGAGCTCACTGGAGGACAGGGAGCTAATGTTGTTTATGACCCAGTTGGGGGATCTTTTAGTGAACCAGCTTTAAGATCAATAGCATGGGAAGGTAGATTTCTTGTAATTGGATTTGCAGCCGGAGAAATACCAAAACTACCTCTTAATTTAGCTCTCTTAAAAGGCTGCCAAATAGTTGGAGTTTTTTGGGGCGCATGGACAATGATGTTTCAAGATGAGAATGAAAAAAATTTCAAAGAGCTTTTTGATCTCTTTACCGCAGGACAAATAAATCCTGAAATTGCCGATAGATTTACTTTAGATGAATCTGCAGCGGCTATTGCCCACTTAAAAGATAGAAAAGCTAAAGGAAAGGTAATAATAGATGTATAAAAAAGCAAAGATTTTATTTTTTTGCTTTGCTTTGACACAATGCTCAGAAACAACAGATTTGATGGATAGACCAATACATAAAACTGATAATGCTTTCCAAAATGAGGATTATAGGCTGCTGCCTATGGATGGAGCTCATAATACTAGAGAGCTGGGGGGCTATAAAACTACTGATGGTAAGTCTGTTAAATGGGGCATGCTTTATCGATCAGATAAACTAAGTGATATCTCTGATACTGATCAAACATATTTACAAGATCTTGGCATAAAAAAAATTATTGATTTTAGATCTAAGGAAGAAAAAGAAGAAGATCCGGACATTATCCCCAAAGGTATAGATTACATTGAAATGCCAATAAGCGTAGATGGCGCCATGCGATCTAAAATAGAAGCTGTTTTAAAAGGCGAAACTAATAAAGATGTAAAAAGTTTTCTCATTGATGCCAACAAAGAATTTGTCTCAAATTATACTGATGTATATGAGGATTTTTTAAGAAATCTTATTGATGATGATGGTCCAACTCTATTTCATTGTACTGCTGGAAAAGATAGAGCCGGATTTGCCGCAGCAATTACATTGATTGCTTTAGGGGTCTCAAAAGAAGATGTTATTAATGATTACATGAAAACCAATCAATTCACCAAAGAAAGAATTGAAGAAATTATTGGACAAATAGAGCTCATGACCCTATATCAAACAGATGCGGAAATTTTACGCCCTTTGCTAGGTGTAGAACGAGAATATATTGAAACAGCTTTCCAGACAGCGGAAGAAAAATATGGAAGTTTAGAGAACTTTATTAGAGATGGTTTAAATATCTCTGACAAAGATATTCAAAAACTTCGAAACAAATTTATTGAAAGCTAGCGAGGTGTTACAACCGACTGATAAGTCAGAAGAAACTTCTCTTCGTCAAAAGGTGGTCTAAAAAAACCAGCATATTTTCCCTCAGGATTGATTAATAAAATATTATTCGAATGATTCTCTAGATGAGATATGTTATTAGAATGCATATTTTTAGGGGGCTCAATTACCATCACGTTTAATTGAGTAGCAAGGCTTAAAAGCATTGGCCTTTCTCCACGAATGCCAATAAATGAATTGTTAAAAGCTTTTGCATATTTATCTACATCATTTGCCGAATCATTCTCAGGATCAATGGTGACAAGAATGACCTGTTTGTCGCTTAAGTCAAAGCCCTTAGATACTAAGGTAGAATATAAGTTTTTCATTAAAGACATTGCAACTGGGCACTCTGCGGGGCACCTAGTAAAACCGAAATAGACTAAAGTCCATTTTTTATTAAAAACATTTTTATTCAAAAGCAGACCATTTGAAGAGGAAAATTGAAAATTAGAAAATTCCTTAGGATTTGGAAATTGATAATATCCATTTACTAATAATTCATTTGGCGATAAGTATCTTGGAGTGGTTAACTTATTAATAAACAAAGATAGAACTGCAATAATAAATAGAATTATTAGAGTTAAAGAAATTTTTATATTTCTGCTCATTTCTAAATAAAATAATGATCAATCAGCAAAGCAGCAAAAATTAGAAAAATGTAATAAATGGAATAAATAAATGTTGGAAAAGCATATTTATTTTTTTCATCAAAATACAATGCAACGGCAAAATATAAAAATATAGACCCCAATACTAGTGCTGAAATAAGATAAAAAACTCCGGACATCATTACAACAAAAGGAAATATACTTACTAAGACCATAATAATTGTGTAAAGAATAATTTGGAGTTTTGTAAATTGAACGCCATGAGTGACTGGCAGCATAGGAATATTTTCTTTTGCGTAATCATCTTTTCTATGTATAGCTAAAGCCCAGAAATGAGGAGGAGTCCATGCAAAAATGATTAAAACCAATAGCAAAGAGTTTGGGTCAACTGAGTTAGTCACTGCAGTCCATCCGAGTAATGGAGGCGCAGCACCAGCAAGGCCACCAATGACAATGTTTTGAGGCGTGGCTCTTTTTAGATAAACGGTATAAACGAATGCATATCCAATTAAAGATCCCAACGTAAGAAGAGCAGTAAGTGTATTTACATATAAAACTAAAATAGCTGCACCTAAAAATCCTAAGAATAAAGCAAAAATTGATGCCTTGAGTGGTGTTATTTCTCCTTGTGGAATAGGCCTATTCTCTGTCCTGCTCATATTCGCGTCTACATTTCTATCAATAATGTGATTAATGGCAGCAGCTGAGGAGGCACAAAGACCGATACCTAGCATTGCTAGACCTATTAAAGGAAAAGGAGCCACTGTTTTGCTTGCTAGCAATGAACCAACAAAAGCACAAATTAACATCATTAAAACTACGTTAGGTTTACATAATTCGTAGTAATTCTTAATCGTGCTATTCATTTTTCCAAATTACAAGATTAACCATTAGAGTTGCTAATAGTAATAATGCTGCAACCAAATTATGCGCGATAGCAATATATAAAGGAAGAACGTAAACGACGTTCATAATTCCTAATGAAATTTGAGTAACTAATATTACTCCCAAGGTGGAGGCCATAGGGGCTGCGTTGGAAAACCAAAGCTTTGATATTAATACTAGGAAAATTAATGTTAAAACTAATGCGCTTATTCTGTGTGAATAATGTATTGCTACTCTTGCCTCATTATCCAATAATCCATATAAATAATTTGGGCCAACTTCTTGAGCTAAATTAAATCCATCATAAAAATCCATGTCTGGTATAAATTTTCCTTGGCATGTGGGGAAATCTGCACATGCTAAGGAAGCATAGTTTGTACTAGTCCATACGCCCAGAAATATTTGGATAATTAAAACAAATAATGCAACTCCTCCAAGAACTTTCAAATGGCCGATATTATAGTTTTTAATCCCGTCAGTAGTTTGTAAGAATAAATAAAAAAATATGCTCAGTGTTATAAAACCGCCAAATAGATGTCCTGTAACAATGATAGGCAATAGTTTTAAACTTACAGTTAAGTAACCAAATAAGCCCTGACAACAAATAAAAAATAGTAGGAAAGATGTTATAGCTTTAATTTTTTTAGGTAGTTGATATTTGAAGGCAAAATAAACTAACAGTATTGCAAGGAAACCAAGTGCGGCTGCAAAATATCTGTGGACTACTTCAGGAATAGCTTTGTCAATTTCATAGGGGAATTGAGGATATCTTGATTCTGCTAGCGCGATCTCTGCTTCTGTAGTTGGAAAAACAACAAAACCATAACATCCGGGCCAATCAGGACATCCAAGTCCAGCATCAACTAGGCGTGTCCAAGCACCCAGAGCTATAACAACGAATGCGAAACAAATGCCAAACAATGATAGATTTTTCATTGTGTTCATATCAAAACCTTCAAGTCTTTTAAAATTAATTTTGGATTCATTGATACTGGAAAATACATAACTGCCCTTCCATAAGGATCAACTATAAATATTTTTTGCTCTTCAAAAAATTCTGGGTCTTCAATTATCAACTTATTATAAAATTGATCATTGGAATCAATAATTAAATTAGTCCTAGGATAGTCTGTTAATTGATCTGGAATGCTGTTTTCATTATTCGTAAATACGGCCCTTTTAAGTTTGTTAATATCTCTATTTAGTGCAACATTAAGTTGACGCATTAAATAAAGAGCTTTTTCAAGATCAGAATCTTCTAAAGCATAAGTGGCAAAAAGCCATTTTCCATCCTCAAATTTGAGGCTTTCAGTGTCAGTGCGTAAACCCAGACTGGTAACATCAAAGTATTCATAAAAAAATAAACCATTGTTCTTTGTATTTTTTGGAGATAGTCCTGATTGAAAAAATAATGTGGAGCCAAACAATACCAGTAAAGGTGTTAGTAGAAGGACTGCTAAAAATAACTTACTTTTCATTATTCTTTGTTTATCGCATATATGAACATACTGAATAAAACCATGCTCATGGTAAACCATTGAAGCGCATAGCCATAATGTTTAGTTGGTGAAATTACAAAAGGTTGAAGAGGTATGTACTCTTTAAGAAAATTAGAGCCTGGCTCTAATACAATAACAGAGTCAGAGAAATCTTTATTGAATTTAGTTTCAATTATGTTGGGTAGTTTTGTCTGTGAGACGATTGGCCAGTTTTTTGTAAAAATATCATCGCCTGCTAATACTTCTTTTTCTGGCTTTAAAATACTTCCAACTATTCTCAATCTATCTGACTGAAAGCCAATATCAGGAAGTTCACTTCTTGTCTTGCCTCTAGGAATCCATCCTCTATCAACAAAAATTGCTTTGTCATCAAAATAAAACGGGGTATAAATTTTGTATCCAACCTGCCCATCATTAATTTGATTGTCAATCAGGACTTGACGAGATGAATCATAAAATCCCTCGACAAAAACACGGCTCCAAGCAGCAGATAAATTTGTAAGGGCAATAGGAGGACTTTTTTGCATTTCGTTGAAAGCTTTCATCTTTAATGCCTTTGATTCAGCTCTTTCAATTTGCCAAAAACCTAAAGAGATAAATAACAAAGTAAAAAAAATAGAAAATAAACTTAGGGCTTTATTGTTTTTGACAAGTTTAATTGTTAAAAATTTCATGTTTTAAAATGTTATAATCCTCTTATGCTGAAATCACTTATAGCAATTGTAATCATCTTAATATTTATAAGCTTATTTAGTAGTTTATTCTTCCTTTTCAAGGACCAAGGACAAGGTAAACGTTCCGTATACAGCCTTGGATTTAGGGTTACTATGGCTGCATTACTTCTAATTTTGGTGTCATATGGTCTATATACTGGTGAGCTAGGAAATAATGTGCCTTGGGGCTCTTGATTTAAAGTATATAAACAAAAAGAAATAACATTACCCAAACAACATCCACGAAATGCCAGTACCATGAAGCCGCTTCAAAACCAAAATGGTTGTGTGGGTCAAAATGGTTATATAAAACTGATCTAGACAGCATTATTGCAAGCATCAATCCACCCATCATTACATGAAAACCGTGAAATCCTGTAAGCATAAAAAAAGTTGACCCATAAATACCTGAGTTTAATGTCAATCCGTAATGAGCATATGCCTCATAATATTCCAACGCCTGAAGACCTACAAAGAATAGTGCGAGAGCAACTGTAACCCCAAGCCATTTATTGAAGCTTTTCTTGTTATCATTTTTTAATGCCAAATGCGCAAAATGAACAGTTACGCTCGAGCTTAAAAGCACGATTGTATTCCAAAGCGGAAGCCACATTAATGCTTTTCCCCAACCAGGCCAACTCATATTTTTATCAGCAAGCACATAAGCTGAACCAGCATCAGGGGTTGACATAACGGGCCAGGACGACTCAAATCCTTGCCAAAGCATGTTTGCAAGACCTTTTTCACCTTCTCCGCCAAGCCAAGGCACTGAAAAATTTCTAACATAAAACAGTGCTCCAAAAAACGCTGCAAAAAACATGACTTCTGAAAAAATAAACCAAGCCATACCAAAAACAAAAGATTGCTGAAGCTGAGCGCTATCAAGACCCGCAATATGCTCTCTGATTACGGCCCTAAACCAAAAATATAGTGTGGCCCCAAAAGCAGCGAGACCTGAATAAAGTATGTATGCTGAATTGCTGTCTGTTTTACCTAAGTCATTAATTGTTCCAGCGGCACCCATAACTAGCAAAAAAAGAGCTATTGCTAAATAAATTGGGTACTTGCTTTGTTCTGGAACATAATACTTTTGATAGCTCATACCGATGGCTCCATTTTATGATCATTGCCATGATTGCTTTGAAGCTCTTTGCTTAGTTGGACCTCGTCGTAATCGGTTACGTCAAAAATTGTATAAGAGAGAACAACACTATTTATCGATTTAGGTAAAGCATCGTCAAATATAAGCCTTACTGGTAATAGTGCCTCCTCGCCTGGAGCAAGTTCTTGTTGCTCAAAACAAAAACATTCAAGCTTTTTAAGATGTGCGGCTGCATTTGAGGGTGCAACACTGGGTATAGCTTGCGCGGTCATCATTTTATTTGTTGTATTTTTTACATAAAAAGAAGTTGTATGATACTTTCCAGTTCTTATTTTAATGCTATCTTCGGAAGGCTTAAAAGCCCAAGGCATCTGTTCATTATTATGGGAGACAAATTGAACTGAGAGATCTCTCCCATTTTCAATTTCTATATTTGCATCACTGGTTGCTTTTAATTCAATTTTTCCATTAAGGCCTGTAACCTCACAGAATACGTCGTATAGCGGGACCAAAGCGAATGAAAAAGTGAACATTCCCAAAACTGCAAAACATAAAGTCTTAATTGTTTTCTTAGATCCTTCGTTCATGTATCAACTTACCTTTGGTGGTGTTGTAAACGTGTGATATGGGGCTGGTGAATCCACAGTCCATTCAAGCCCTCTTGAGCCTTCCCAAACTTGAGGCGTTGCTTTTTTGCCACCCATAACAGTTTTGAGGACTATGAATAAAAATAAAATTTGTGAGGCTCCAAATAGAAATGCTCCCACAGATGATATGGCATTCCAGTCAGCGAATTGAAGTGCGTAATCTGGATATCTTCTAGGCATACCCGCTAAACCGATAAAATGTTGAGGGAAGAATGTTATGTTTACTCCTGTAAACGAAAGCCAAAAATGGAGTTTTCCAAGTCTTTCGTCATACATATTTCCAGTCCATTTTGGAATCCAATAATAAACAGCCGCCATAATTGAGAAAACAGAACCTGGAACTAGAACATAATGAAAATGAGCAACAACAAAGTACGTATCATGATATTGAAAATCTGCTGGGGTAATCGCAAGCATCAGGCCTGAAAAACCTCCGATAGTAAACAAAACCACAAACGCTATCGCAAAAAGCATCGGTGTTTCATATGTAATTGACCCTTTGAACATTGTTGTAACCCAGTTAAAAACCTTAACCCCTGTAGGGACAGCAATAAGCATAGTTGCCCACATAAAAAACAACTCAGCAGCTAATGGAAGTCCAACAGTAAACATATGATGTGCCCACACAACAAATGATAGAATTGCAATTGAGGCCATTGCCCAAACCATTGAAGAATATCCAAATAGCTGCTTCCTGGAAAAAGTTTCAATAATATGGGATGCGATTCCGAAAGCAGGTAATATCATAATATATACCTCCGGATGACCAAAGAACCAAAAAATATGCTGGAACAAAACAGGATCGCCTCCACCGGCTGCATTAAAGAAACTTGTCCCAAAATGGATATCCATTAGCATCATGGTGACTGCTCCTGCAAGAACCGGCATAACTGCAATTAGCAAGTAAGCAGTGATAAGCCAGGACCAAACAAAAAGTGGCATTTTCATTAATGTCATTCCTGGTGCTCTCATGTTCATTATGGTTACGATCACATTAATGGATCCCATGATTGAGGAAGCGCCCATAATATGAACAGAAAATATAAAAAAGGTAACACTTGGCGGCGCATAAGTTGTAGACAACGGTGCATAGAAAGTCCAACCAAAGTTGGGTGCTCCGCCTTCCATAAATAACGATGAAAGTAATATGAAAAAGGCAAAGGGTAGTATCCAAAAACTTAGGTTATTCATCCTAGGAAGAGCCATATCTGGGGCACCAACCATCATAGGTATTAACCAATTTGCTAGGCCAACGAATGCAGGCATGACTGCACCAAAGACCATTATCAGTCCATGAAGAGTAAGCATCTGATTATAAAATTCAGGCTCAACTATTTGCATACCAGGTTGAAATAGTTCTGCTCTTATAACCAGAGCCATCACGCCCCCAATCAGAAACATTGCAAAACTAAACCAAAGATAAAGACTTCCAATATCTTTATGATTGGTAGTATATAGCCACCTAGTTAGACCTTTTGCTGGACCATGATGATGATCATCATGACCATGGGATTCAATTACTGCACTCATGTCTCTCCTCTATATCCTTATTATAATTTGTAGTCCACAATATCTTTAGGGACAACAATCTGTCCATCTCCACTTTCTGCATTACCCCAAGCTCTTCTTGTATAGGTAATCACAGCAGCCAAATCAACTTCTGATAATTGATTTGCATAAGATGCCATGGCTGCGCCCTGAACACCTTCCATCAAAATTTCTATATGTTTCGGTTTATCATTGAGAGCTATATCACTTCCTGCTAAAGCGGGAAATATTCCAGCAATTCCTTGACCGTTACTTTGATGACAAGCAACACAATTTTTAGCATATATTGCCTCTCCTCTTTCAACAAGCTCATTTGCGGACCAATCTTTGGTAGTTAATTCAGCCATTCTCAAAGCAGCATCTTTTTTTTCTTTCACCCAAGTATGATATTCATCCTCAGGAACAACCTTAACCACTACAGGCATAAATCCATGGTTTTTTCCACACAGTTCAGTACATTTACCTCGATATGTTCCAGGTTTATCTACAACAGTCCACGCGGTGTTTATGAAACCAGGAATTGCATCTTGCTTGATAGCAAAATCTGGCATCCACCAAGAATGGATCACATCATTAGCAGTAATTAAAAATCTAACTTTCTTGCCTGCGGGTATGACCACGGCCTCGTCAACTTCTTGAAGGTAGAACTCGCCCTTGGGCGTTTTGTTATATATTTCGTCCCAGTCCGTAGTGAGGTTTTGAAAGAAATCAATGTCATCCTCAAGATATTTATATTGCCATTTCCATTGATAACCAACTACCTGAATGTTTATATCCCCCTCTGTATCATCGTAAATTTTTACAAGTGTGTTGGAAGCTGGTATAGCCATGAACACTAGAATTAAAAAAGGAACAACGGTCCAAGCTAGCTCAAGTTTGGTATTCTCATGAAATGAAGATGGATTAGGATTTCTTTTTTTTGTATGTGCGAACATTGAATAAAACATCACGCTGAATACAACTAGGCCAATCGCAACACATATCCAAAAAATTAACATGTGTAGATCAAAAACCTCTTTGCTTATAGAGGTTACGCCCTCAGTCATATTTAAATCATCCCAAGCAGCGAATACATTGGTTGAAAAGAGGAATATCAGTCCTAAAAAAAATTTATCAGAAATACTTGTGGCAGCTTTTTTAAACATTAATTTTTTTCCTTAACTAAGAATGTCTCAAAAATAAAAGATTTATATAAAGCATTATAATTAAAAATTATGTTCATGAATAGTTTTATTAAGCTTTTTTTTGCTTTTTTCAACTAATTTTTTGTGGCGCTATAATAGCTTTAAACAGCTTTAAATTCTAGGTTTTT
>Ga0160423_10001648_pt1 | contig 18687 bp, 17 predicted proteins | sample CRUFie14St8metaG_FD_108191 | JGI IMG/M metagenome (GOLD analysis project Ga0160423, IMG submission 108191) | Marine microbial communities from the Costa Rica Dome - CRUD Field 142mm St8 metaG | ecosystem: Environmental > Aquatic > Marine > Oceanic > Photic zone | place: Costa Rica: the Eastern... | reverse complement strand
TTTTTTCCACCCTGACAATGCTTCTTGAAACCACTGCAATTCTTTCAATTGTTCTTTATTTTCCTCGCTTATTCTTGTGCGTGGTTTCCCATCCACTTTGAAATTCTCTTTGATATCACTTAAAAACTGTCCGCCATCGAATGTTTGTCCTCTTACACTTTTAACTTGCATACCACACGTTGGTCTTGCATCGAGTGTACACAATGTCGCTATTTTTTCGTCAACAGTCAGAGCATTTCGGAGAAATTCTCCCATGTACTGAATCACACGAAGACATGTAGCATCACTTTGATCATTTTCATATGATGAAAACTTAATACGTGCTGTAGGTAGTCCATTTCTTAAGCGTTCTGCAGCGTCTCGAATGCGTGAATCGCTTCTAGCAATTATTCCCATGTATTCGCCAATGACTTCAAGATCAGCATCTCCAAAAATTGGCAGGACTACGCGATAAAAAGGTTTATTTGCATGCAATCTATTTCCGCGTGCTTGACATTGAAAAACATTCTGAACAGAGCTTCGTGGATCTCCAAATATAACGGTTGATACATTTGGGATAGAAACACCTTCATTATAACAGCCACATAGATGAATTACACGTACACTTCCGTTTTCAGCTTGCTCTCGTATATATTTACGCTCGTTGTCTGGTGTATCACCATAAATAACCGCAGATGATATGTTCAAACGAATCGATTCTTCGTTGCATTTTTTTGCATTTTCAACACTATTCCAAAATACGAATATGAGTTCACCCAATTCGATGGTATCTTTAATGTATTTAGCAATCGTATTTGTTCGATCTCCCGATGACCAGTATTGAAGCATCACACAATAATCAGTAATAGCACCTTCATTTATTGCTTCATGAAATGAAACAATTTCGTCGATATGAGTTTTTGTATTGTACAATCCAGACAATTTCAAAAGACGTGTATCATCTGAACATAGATTTTCCACACCTTGATTCCACACTCCATTATTATCTAAATGGTGTGCTTCGTCACATACAATGAGACCGAATGGTAAACCTGCAATTTTGTGCATACTTTGGTATGTGCATACGATAACTTGTGCTGTATTATTGTTTGCTTCCCTTCCTCCGATTGCTGTAACATGAATTCCATTCTGTAGGAAAACATCGCAAGTTTGAACAAGTATATCACATGTATTTACAAAAACAACAATGGGAAACGATGGAGAATGAGTCAAAGTTTCTTTGATAATAGTGAGACAAATATATGTTTTGCCATATCCAGGTGGTGCTTGAACAGTGAATCTTTGTGAGTAGCTTGCTCTATATTTTTCAAGGATTCGAATTTGAGACGGACGAATTTCATGATGTATCTTGTGTATCTTGGGTGTGACCATGGTAGTATTTTTGCAATGTTTATTTTGTAAGGATGTCATATCGAATCTTAGAACATCATAACCCAGTACATCTATCGCTTTTTCTGCAGTTTTTGTAATTATTGTATTTTCAAGAGTTGCGATACTTCGTATTGTTGGTAGTGTTTCCATACATTGTACTGCAGTGTGAAATTTAGCAAAATCTGCATAATCAATTTTAGCTGACAGATAATATTTACTTTGTATCACTCGTGTTTTAGTAATGTCGATGTGATCGATACCAACATCGTTTTGTGTCATGAAAGGTTCATTATCAAAAAAATTTGGTGGCGCCATATCAAGACCGAATGTACCAGTTTCCAAACTAATTAAATATTCAAACTCTTTATGTATTGGAATATCATTGTTTTGTAGAATCCACTTGATAAAATTGTGAGTCTTTCTAGTGTGTGAATCTATTATATTATAGCGTAATAAATTATTGGAACATGATGCTGTTTCATCTTCATTCATGACTGCATAATTACGTTTATGTGAGTGCGTTTTTGAAAAGGTAACTGAATTCATGAGGTAAACATTATATTCCAAAAAATGAATTTGATACAAAAAAAAACAGAGTAATGGACTGATTTTTTTCGCAAAAAAAATACATTGTTTCAAGACCAATCAATTTGTTTCATATTGTGTTCTCGTAAATATGCATTGACTTTTTCAAAATGATTGCAGTTTTTAAAAGGAACCGGTGCAGCTCGATAACAACCTAAAGGACTTGGATGAGATGATTTTAACACCAGGTGTGTTTCTTTGAACTTTAAATTTGCACCGATGTTCTGAGCATCTTTTCCCCAGAGTAAGAATACAAGATGTGTCTTTTCTTGTACTAATATTTCCAGTATGTTATTTGTAAACTTTTCCCATCCCATATTATGATGCGATCTCGCTTTCGTTGCTTCAACAGTAAGCACTGTATTGAGTAATAGTACACCTTGATTTGACCATTCTGTCAAATCTCCATGTTTTCTTGAATGAGTGACATTGGCTTCTTTGAAAATGTTTACTAATGAAGGTGGAATTCGTATACCTTCTTTTACAGAAAAGCTGTATCCATGTGCCTGTTCTGGCCCATGATAAGGATCTTGACCTATTATTACAACATTTACCTTATCAAAAGGTAAAGAAAGAGCATTGTACATGTCTTCTTCTTTTGGATAAATTGTTTTTGTTTGTCTCATTTCTTTAATATTGTATTCCAGAGTTTGAAACCAAGCACTATTCATTACATCAGCTAGTTTGTTTCTCCAAGACGGATCCATCTTAAATTTTTTTTTAAATTTGCGTTCTCTCAATTACAAAAAAATCGTCAGAATGAAGTAGTAACATGATAATCAATATACAGATTATAAATATTGTAAATGCTATATTTTTTGGATTTTGGGTGCTCAGTTTGATGATGTCTCCAAAATCTTTCATGGAAGGAGGCAAATATCAAGCTTCTTGGTTTAGCAAATTACCACCCAATCATGATTCCTATGTTTATTATATGTGTCAAATATGTTCTCTTGTCATGCTTTCTTTCTTTGTCATTCCGGTGTTTATTTCGCCGTCAAGCAAATTCCTTGTTTGTAATTCAACAATCATGTATGCTTTTATGTGCATTCATTTCCATGCATTTTTAAGCGGTTTCGGAGCGTATAAAGATGTAAAACCAACTCGAATTATGGGTGGAATACAATGGTTTTATATGTTTGCAATTTTTGTTATTTTATTTATTTTAAGTTTATTAGGTTGTGTAGAAAATGATACCATACTTCAGGAATACAATACGCATAAACACATGTTGCCATTGTTAAATGTAAATATTGTTGTAGTTTTTGTATCTTCTATATTTTCCCTAGTATTGATATCGTTTCCTACACAATTACTTTCAATATTTTGGGAAGAAAAACAAGACACACCAGTTATTGTATGTGGTTTAAAGCAACTCACAAAACATGGTGTGGTAAATTGGTATGCTCGTATAGCTGGGTTCGCAATTTTATCTGTAAATTTGTCTACTATTGTGCACCCAATTGATGGTATTGAACATGGTTTGAAACATCCATTATATTCCGTCATGAACTTATTAGCGATATCACTCATCACACTATTTAACTTTAATGTGATCATGATGCGCCAATATGACGGCATCAGTGAACATTTATTAAAAATGAGTTGGATTCCAACTTTGATTATTGGATGCATATTATCAACTTTACTTATATTAGTTATAACTTGAAAAAAAAAATCATGAAAAATATTTTGAATGATTTGTGTACAATTAATGATGGTGTCTATGTAAAACCATCTGATATCAAAGATGCCGGATATGGATTATTTGCTGGGAAGAACTTTACATCAAAAGCCTACATTACATTATACGATGGTGATATATTATCAAGAAAAGAAGCATGGTGTCGCTCAAAATTGAGTCACATGGCTTCACGAGAAGGGATATTTGTGGATGGACTGAAGGTTCCTGAAATTGGTAGAGGTGGAGGCAGTTTTGCGAATTCTGCCTCTTTTCAAAAGTATGCAAACGCCGAAATTGTTTGCTGGCTCGGATTCCTCGTAATTCGATCAAGAAAACCAATCCGTCAAGATGAAGAGATTCTTGTATTTTATGGTAGACGTGGATTTCAGTTATCATGTTCAACATGAAAAACGTTTATTCCATTTCCTTACAAGAACGGAATTTTCGTGATTTTTTTTTTCAAAAATATATTTAAAACGATGGACATGACAAGTGCAATCGATAAAGTCTGCACGATTTTGAAGAAGAATCCTAAACTATATTATACAGATGCGTTTTACGAATTGAAAAATATTATAGAAAATATTACTGAAGAAAGTGATGAAGAAGAAGCACCACCAAATTTTGTAGAAAACGAAAGCAAAGCAGATAAAATAAGACGATTAGTTGAAGAATCAAAAATTTGCATGCAAGAAGGAAACTACAAATTGAGTCTGGAAAAATGTAATGAAGCTTTACAAGAAAATCCGGATTCCGTGAAAACACTACGAAATCGAGCTGTAGTATATAAATGTTTAAAGTCTTATAAAGAAGCACATCAAGATATATGCAAAGCTCAAAGTATTGATTTTAATGAAGAATTTGTGGATTTCGAAAACGAAATGAAGGAAAAGAAAGAAATAAAGAAAGTTGAGGAAAAAACCGATAAAAAAAACAATGTAAATTTAGAGGATATCGACTTACAAAACATGAAAAACATGAATTTACAAGATTTGTTGTCGAATCCACAATTTTGTAATATGGCAAACAATATGATGAAAAATCCAGAATTTATGCAGTCTATGTCAAGTATGTTTCGTCAGTAAAGTTTTTGCTGCATGAAAAGCATATTATGATCATGTCAATAATCTATTGATACGAGCTACAGATTAGAAATTATTATTTGTAATTGTTGTTCTAGTTGTTGTTGTTTCTACTGTTTCTACTTGATCAACCTGATCAAACTCGATAGATCCTACTACAAAAATCCAGATTACCATGACTAGAACGATAAAAATGATGACAGAAACGATGATAATTGCAATCAATCCTCCTGAGGATCGCGAAGTTGACGATACCGATGTGCCGTAATAAGTGTCAAAATGGGAGTTGAATACCGAATGTGAACATCCAGAAAACACAAGTTCATACGCAGGTAAACGTAAGGTGATAAAGTCCTGAGGAAAATGAACAAGAATGGTCCCAAGCATGTCGACATTCGAATTGGTGATACCACACTCATTCGTTCTAATCCATCTGACTGCTCTATTGTGATTCCAAAAAGCACTTCTGCCGTATGCATATGGATTGTACCCTCCATACCAACTTCCAGCGGCAAATGCAACACCTATGTGAGTCGGTGCGATTCCGTATGTGTTCATTACTGTCGTTCTTCGAGTAGTCGAACGTTGTATTGTTGTTGTCGTAAATCTTGTAGACGGTCTATTGTTTTGTGGTGAATTTTTTCTCGGTGAATTTTTTCTCGGTGAATTTTTTCTACTTGATCGCGATCTTCTTGATCGCGATCCAGATCTTGGCATTTTCTTAAACAAACTTTTTTTTGAAACTTATCTGATATTATGAACTAAATGAAAAACTCTAAAGGTGCGACTTCGCACCTTCCTTGAATATTTTGTCGATTTTTTTTTTCGAAAGAAATGGCAGCAAAAGCAATCGAACAGATCAAGAAGAGAAAGTTTGAGCCACTACAAAGACATGCACAACAGGGTACACATGGTAGTGTCATTATATGCAAAGATGATAAAAACGGTGTAGTTGCTCTAAAAAAAATTGAACAAACCGATGGCGTTGAGAATGAAACAGAGGTACACGCATTACGAGAAATCGCAGCATACAAAAGAATAAGAAAGCACGACAATATATTGTCCTTATTAGAAGTTATCCATGAAAAGTCCATGTTTCTTGTATTAAGTGCAATGGATATGACTTTGGCTCAAGCATTAAGAAATCACAATGATGAAGATACTTTGTTTTCATACAAAAAGCAACTTGCAGATGGTATTGCTTGGTGCCATTTGCACAAAATAATGCATAGAGACATCAAACCGCAGAATATTCTTGTAAAGAATAAAGAATTAAAGATTGGAGATTTTGGTCTTGCGAAAAGAATACAAAAAGACAGATGTCATTCTATTTGTGCTGTCACATTATGGTATAGACCAATTGAGATACTACTTGGCGATTGTCGCTACAATGAAACGATTGACGTTTGGTCATGTGCATGTGTTTTTTATGAGATTGATACGAAGAAACGACTATTTGCTGGCGATTCTGAAATTCATACTTTGATGAAAATTTATTTGACATTGGGTAATCCAACAAATGAAAATATTCCAAATTTATCGTTGTTGCCGAACTACAATCCCGATATCAAAATTAAAAAGGATATGCTTCCTCTGCCACCTCTTTATTTGAGGATGTTAAATTACGACAAGAACAAACGAATCACTGCGAGCGAGGTTTGCAATGTATTGAATGCAGGTATAAAAGTTTCAAGTGAATAATTTAAACTCTAGGTGCTGCTATTTCTAGTATAGTATGACCAATAATGTTAGATAATATTGAAGATATAATACCAATTCGTAAACCATTGTACATGTTCTTCGAATTCGTCTTTATACCAAGTGAAATCAGTGTTCTTTTGTATTCAATCGGTTCAAAAAGTATAGATGATATGAGTGAGGATGCAAAAGAAGACAAAAAAGCAGCCAGAGCTACTGGATATGTCAACTTTAAGGTTTTCAGTAAAGGCTCATAAACAGAATATTTCACGACTGATTTAGGAAATTTGCTTGCAATATTTATCGTGTATAGCTTAATCCAATCCAATATATCAATATCATGTATGATACTTAAATTGTTTGTAATTGCTTGTCTTCTTTTCTTAATAACACCTAATGGTGTTGCAACAACACTAGACACGCTAACGCCAACTAATGTTGATATAGGTATTTTAACTGGTTCTGGACAAATTTTCAGCATTCTTTCATATGCAGAAAAAAATACAGCAGTTGTTATAAAACTGGAGCATGCAGAATATTTATAACCCGCCATAGGATTTGATATTTTTTGAGCAGATTGTAATTGTTGTTTGATATACAATGTGTCGATAGGATAAACACATGTTGACGAAATACATGCTGCACAAGCTGCAATGAATGCACGCATTTTTGGTGTTACTTACTATTTAAAAAACAAATGCTCAAACACATTTGTGATGTACAATTAAAGTTCTTCCTTGAGATGTGGTTTTACACTCCAATATAATCTTGTTCTCGTGCACTTTGACATGACATATTCTGCACAATGTTACTAAATTCGCTGAATTATGTACATGCATACCATTGTCAACATTTCCAGCTTCGTTGGCATTACATTGAAATTGTAAATGATGAGTATGTAATCGTTCATCTGTCGTTTTCAAAGGTCTGTACTTGCATACTTCACATTCGATTTTCAATATTCTTTTATTATACCTTGAGTGTGAGATAAAACTATCTAAATCTTTTTCTTCTGTGTGAAAATTACTATCCATCAATTCTTGAAATCTTTTATCTTTTATCATAAGTTTCGCAATTATACTGCCATAATCTTGTATATCAGGTAATCCATCTTGTAATATTCGTTCAAATAGAATAATACCCTCCTGTAGAGTAACTTTCAAATGTTTATTTTTTACATTTTGAAGTCCTTTTATATAGCTATTCGTTTGAAGTTCATTCAAATGTGTTGCACATGCCCATGTAATTCTTCTTTCCGACATGAATACTATGAAAGATGCAACACATTTTAATGCTGCTTGTGTTTCTGTTGACGAACACATTTCGTCAGTAATAATAAGGCATGGTGGTGCTTTCGTATGTAAGAATATATTATTCATTTCTATAAGTTCCTTAATGAAAGATGATTGTCCGAGATATATATCATCATTATTCCCGATTCTGCATCCGATCGTAATAAACGGTTGGTATGAAAAGCTTTCAGCCGCAACAAATAAACCACATTGAGCCAAAAGTACATTAATAATGATTGACTTCAACAATGAAGATTTGCCTACACTGTTCACACCATACAGCAGCCAACATTCTTTAGGACTGATCAATATATCATTTGGAACATATATATTACCTTCTTGTGTCACTAGTCGTTCTACAATGGGATGTCGGATTTTAGATGCTTCAACTTTACCGATAGTATCGTCAAATACTGGTTTTACATATCCATTTTTACGGGATAACTTGGCAATCGAAGAATATACATCTGTACATGCAACATATTTTGACGCAACATCGCAAATATTTTCAGTTATAGACAACACTGATATGGTACACTCATGAAAGAGTTCTTTTGTCTTGTCTGAAATTTCCATTTTTATATTGCTGTATTCTATTAAAATGTCATCAAAGTCACCATGTATATGCGCAATATTTTTCAAGTAAACGATTCGAAGAGAATGCATACGATCAAATAGGATATTTTCTTCATTAAGTATATGATTCAGTCCCTTATTTTTTTCTAGTAATTCAGCTTTTTTGGGTGTTGTTTGCAATGAATATTCACCATGAACAGATGGTAGAAATTTTATAATATTTTCGTTTCCTTTTGGCAAAAAAAGAACAAGTTCGGTAATAATTTGGATTATTTTTGCGTACAGTTGTTTTTCACGTTTTTCAAGTGCGACAAGCACCTCAAATTTATTGTTTTGCAAGCCATGTATATTTTTCTGACAACTTTCAAAGTCAAATGTCGTTTTCATAAAGAATAATAATTGATTTATCGATGATAGAGAATGTGCATCTATGTTGTGTAAAACAGACTCTGCTAATTCATCGTCACCAAAATAGTATGATATATATTCGTGCAACTTTTGAATATACTCATAACTATGAAATATCTTGCAAACGTCTACAGGTGTAATTTTGCTTGTACTTGTTTTACGTTGAAGTCGTTCTATATCTGAAATATTCACCAAAATTTTGTCCAACTTATCTTCTATGTTTACATCTTTGAATATTTCTTGAAAAATACTGATTGTTTCATACCTTTTCTGTAGCAAACTTGTGTCAAATAATGGTGATATGAATATTTTTCTCAGCAATCTTTCACCCAATTTTGTTTTTTGTGTACGGAACATTTCAAACAGACCACGTTTCTCGGTGAATATATCCATTTTGTCAAATAATGAGTTTATGCATTTCGTATGCACGGATTGATTCTTTGACAAACAAGTTGGTGGAGAAAGTTTCTTTATCAGATTCTCATCGTGTTGTCGTACGAAAAGAATCAAAAAAATAATACAGGCTATTTCATCTTTTGATAATTCTTGCATATCTAGATGAAACATAACAGATCCACCCATCTGGTTAAATTTTGGAAAAATATCAGATAACACCTTTTCCTGAAATAATGGATCAAACACAAAAAGTCGTGGATTTTCATTCAAATTATAATAGTGCTGTGATATGATATCGAACATGCATATTTTTCGAAATTCTTTCCATCTATCCATATTGAATGATTTGAAATATATACACAATTCTGCACAGTTTCCAATTTCATAAATAAAGTCAGTAAACCACTTTACAGCATCATTCAAATTAGCAGAAGTTGTACTTGTGTATTCTATAAATCCCAGATTATTGTCAATTTTCGAACACGTCGCAAATACATGATGTTCGTATTCTATAAATAAGACCACTATTAAAATAGATTCATGTGTTTCGTCGTCGGAAAAATGACAACCAGGAGAATATATCTTGTGAATTTTGCGTGTTTTTATATCTTTTTCATAATCTTCCTGAATAACTTGTACAATTGTGTATCCATGTTCTAATAATTTTCCAACATGATTCATAAAATGATCTCCCTTATCAGGAATCCCACATAGGATATCAGTTTGTCGTCTAGCACTTTTTAAACCCAGAATATTTTTACAAGCATTGATCTGTATCGAATTATCTTCTTCAATATCGTAAACTTCAAACCACGAACCAACTTGCATGAACACAATCGTATATTCTCCATACAATTGTCTCATATCTGCTGTCAATTGAAGGTAATCATATACTAAGGAAGTCGCATCTTCCATTCAATTTTTTTTTTGATTTTTAGTCATTCATTCTGACTCGTTGCATAAGTATATTTTCGTAATCAACTTGAGCTTTTGCATTTGCTTCTGACATTCCTGATTCAAGTTTCCCTATAAATCGATTCTTCGCAGAACAGTCTCTATAAAATGTGAAAAACACAAATGTTACAATGCATACAATAAATACAACAATTATTGGGAAACTACCTACAGCAAAAATTGATGATGGAGAAACTGATGGAGAAACACCTTGAGGTGCTTCCCGTGCTTCCCGTGCCTTAGCTTCTGGTGGAGGTAGAGGCGGTGGCATAGCATTTCTCATCCTTCCCATTCCACCAATCACTGTCATAAAAATTCCAGCAATCACTCCAAACATAATACTCAAAAAAATTCTATACAGTATGTGGTATGGTCTCGTACAACCACTTTCGTATGGAGTCGACATTTATTTGAATATAGAAAAAAATATTGTTCACAAATCATGCATTTATTTGTTAAACTAAACAAATGCAAACACATATTGTTGAAGAAACCGTAAATTCATTCATGACATGTTCTGTTTGTATGGAAGTCATGTGTTCTGAAATATCGAATTATAGGCAACCAATACAATGCATACCATGTGGTCATAGATGCTGTGCAAATTGTATGTTTTCTTGGATTTCCGAATTCAGAAATAAGTGTCCATTCTGCAGAAGTGATATTAAACAACTCGTATGTGACAATTTATTAAATGAAATGTCTGCTTTTTTCCTTCAGAAATTACCGACAACAATACATCACAACCAAATAAAAACACAAATAATTACGATAAATCAGATTGAAATGGGGAAGATAGGTGCTGTAGTTGAAAAAATGCAAGCATTTCCAGGACTTTTCGTAAAAGAAGTAGATAAAGATTCAGCTTCATATTTATCAGGTTTAAGAGCCGGAGATACAATTATATCGATTAATGCAAAACCAATTATAGGCATGAAAGAATTCAAAGAGTTGTTTGCACGTTTTGCACAAAAATGCGAATTTTTCATCACAAAACGAAAACTTATCCATACAGATTCTCTAAATATAAAGGCAAAACAGAATGGGAATTATTTAATGATAACAAACAACCACAATGAAATGAAATCGGGTTCGTACATCAAAAGTTGCAACGGATATACCGGACTAAAAATGTCACAGGAGATACTAAAGTTGGGTGGAACAATAGATGGAAAGAGATTAAGATACTGTACATCTAAAAAACTACAAAATGAAGTTGTTATTGTTGAACTTTGAAAGCAAACACTTTATTGTCAATGGTTTGACGAGTATAAATTTCATATACATTTTAAAAAATGAAATATTTATTACTATTTGCACTGTTTCAGTGCATCAACTCTGAAGAAAATTGCCTCACACCACAAGAGTGTCAATATTTTGTCAGCACTTACCCAGTTTATGATTTTATAAGACAAAGCGATGCATGTGTATACTCAGAAAACAATAACAATTATTGTATTACCAAATGCACAGCGTTCAACTGTAACAATCTGATAAAATTCGGAATTCCATATGTACAAAATTATTATGCAAAACCCATCGGTATAACAACACCGCCAAGTCCTCCACCTTCTTCTACGTTTCTTTCTAATTCTTCTTTAATATGTACTATTGAAAGCATAGATATTAGAAGTTTCTTTCAAAATATGTTACAAGTACTCGGAATCACAGTAACATTTCAGTAATTTGTTTTATTCGCACTTGAGAGATAAAAGTGTCGAGCGAAAAACTTTCCGCGGAAAAAAAAAACCCTGTGAGAAAAAAACAAACTCCAAACATAAATTTAAGCGGGAAAAATTTGAACACAATCATCGATAATTAAAATTATTTGCACTGATAAAGTGACGAATGTCGCATCATCATTCGTTACTCGTAAAAAATTTATTGTACCGAGCGGTTGATGATAATTACTGGGACCGGCTTCCAGGTGACCTTCAAGTACCTATCATGCAGATGGGAAACACAATGGGGAACCAACTTGCTGTGAACGAAGAAATCAAAGACTTACTCTGTCGTAATGCGAGAAAAATCATCACTGATTTCCAAGAAGATACAAATTCGAGTTTGAAACTAATCAAGGAAGTAATGGAAAAACATGGCGTCCCTCTCAACCCGGAATACTGGGGGAAAAAATGTTGGGCCGTGTATCAGACACTGATACACTTGGACGAAAGACGACAAGGAAACTTAAATACTGCCAATAAACTCAAAGGAATATGCACGAAACCGAACCTGGAAGAGAAAGAGAAACAGGTATTGAACCAGGTATTGGTAGTACTCAACGATCTAAATGCGACAGGGGACCAAACCTATGATGCATTTATGAAATTAGAAAAAGAGACCCTTGGATGTCTCGGGTATTAAACATATCGAATTTGGGATTTTTTTATGTGGAAAAAAAAATTGAAATGCAGGCTAAGGGTCGTCTTTCAAAATACATTACAAATCAAGATCTGAAGACAAAAGGATATTGCATAATAAAATCTGCAGTAAATGATGAAACTGTACAAGATATTATCAATTGTCTTGCCAAAGATCTTCATAATTTAGGTACAAACATCAATTTTTTTGATGCAAAAACACATACAAACGACCGCTGGCCTCAATCATACAATGGATTGATTCAATCACATGGATCTGGTCATTGGGATAGTTCTTGGCTGGCAAGAAAGGCATGCCGAAAAGTATGGAGCAATTTGTACAACTGTGATGAAAAAGATTTATTAAGTTCGTTTGATGGTGTATCTATTGTAAGACCTAAAACACAAGCTGCCTTTTACAAATCTACGGATAAAGATGGTCTTCCTAAATGGTTTCATCGCGATCAGAAGATGTCTAACAAAAAAGCATGTGATTGTGTACAAGGTGTATTAAATTTGAGCACTGTAAGAGAAGGCGAACACTCTACCATTCTAATGGTTCCTCGTACTACAATACAAGATCTGACCAACAAATTCTATGATCGTTTTTTTGACCCTTCTCAATATTCTAAGAATGATCATGACTGGCACAATTTTTCTCAAGATGAATTATCGTTTTTGAAAGAACATTGTGATATTGTAAAACCAAATTTGGATCCAGGAGATATGTTATTGTGGTTGAGCTGCATTCCCCATGCAGCAGCACCAGGCTTCTCGTCGTCTCCACGAAATATGAGAATCGCAATGTTTAATGCAATGATACCTAGACAACTTGTAAATGATCGTGTATTGAAAAAACGTAAACGCATTGCAAACACTGGCCTCACAACAACGCATAATGTATTTGATCCTATTCTTTTCAAATATATTAATGGTAACCATCCGGTTATTTTTAAACCACACATCCCTAAAGTATATGATGATAATACCGAAGAAGAAATCAAAGACTTGATTGGATATTAAGGTACAAATGATTACGCAAAAATTTGTCGTGAGACAATCAAAAAAAAAGATGAAAGAAATAAATGCAGGATAATATATTTAGAGATTGTTCAAGTGGTGTATGTTTTGCACGTTTGAATCCTGTGAGATTAGGGAATGGCGGTAATGAAGACATTTTAGAAAACGGTTTGTCTTTCTTCTGTCCACTAACAAATGCTACTGATATTTCACGTACATTATTTGAACGTTGCGAAGTACATCCAAAAAATAGTGATCGTACAGGATTTATAAATTTAGAGGATGAAAATTACATATTTTCTTGCAGAAGTGTTGAAAGTCAAATGCGCGCAGATCGCACATATAGACAAGAAGATAAATATAATTGTACAAGACTAGTCGAAAGACAAGCATCACCGGTCAATACACCACCACAAATAACTACACAAGTCAATACACCACCACAAATAACTACACAAGTCACACCACCACAAATAACTACACAAGTCACACCACCACAAGCACAACAAACAGATCCTTTTGCTAACACGATTCCTGATATCGTATCAAACCGTGAACAAATAGCACAAAACAGGTCACAAATCGATAAAAATTCTCTTATGCTTTCGGAAATTAGTCGTCAACAAAAGGTTGCACCACTTCCAAGATTCGGGTTTGCTCGCATGGAATAATTGTACTTTACTTTTTTTTTTAAATGTTAGATATGATATTCGGCCTCGAATTCCTTACGAGACCGGATCCGACCTCTCCCGCCCTCAATATGCTGGTTTTTTCCCGCCTCTTTCCACCAAAAATTTGTAATTAACCAAAGTCTGAGATACTGTCGCTTCTTCTTCAAAAGATACCAACCGTAGCTGGTGCGAGGATTATTCAAAAAATAATTTGCAAAATCATCGTCGTCCTGGTTGTCGACACCCGATTCGAGATACGAGTTGCGTGCACTAAGATCGCGACTCTCTAAATAATCTAAGACGCGATGGACGATCTCGTCATCAGAAGGATCGTCCAACATCTTGCGAAATTTGCATTGATCAAACCATGCGCGGCTTACGCCCATTGCGCTGTTTTCAAGGTATGATAGTTCTACCGCGATGTACTCCTCAATGTCTCCATCGTCACAATCAAGATCCTCCATCACATAATTGCATGTTATTTGGACATCCAGACCACCCAAGCAAATTTTATAAAACCGTTTGCGTGCACATGTCCAATATGACATCAATGTTTGAAAAATTTTGTTTCGAAATTTTTTTATCAATGTCAAGGTTCAAGTGCACCAAGAGTATTTACTGTTCGAACAAAGACAGACATAGAGGGCGATGCAATCGAAAACTTTTACCTATAGATCAACAAACTTGTAAGCAACAATCTTGCAAGCAATCCTGCAACAAACGTAAAGCCAAAGACGACCCTTGGTTTGCAAATATCCAAAATACCGAAATAAATCGACTTCGCTTGTTTGGCATAAGAATTGAATTTTCAAAGAAGATAAGGCGACGAGTTGAAAAGCGCAAAGGCACGGTGATCAATTATTTACCTGCAACACAAGAGCATGTTGTTCAATTCGACGATTCGAACAAACGTTTCAACTTTTTCTTACTTCACGAAAAAAATTGGACACGCATACCATGGTTCAATAATACACTGGATAATTCAACAACAGTCGGTGAGATTTCAAATGATAGCTACATATCCTTTGGACCAGATTGTCCAAGATGTGCAGCCTTTTTAGGGGTAGGTATAGAAGCATGGTCTAGATGTCATATGTGCGGCCTCGATGAACCCGGTGCATGTCTTTGGTCCATGCATTAGTTGGTCAAAAGATTCTCTTACCCATTCGGTTCTCTTACCCATTCCAGTCAGTACTCGGTCAAAATTCAACAAATTAATAAATTACAACAACTAGTAGGGTATGCATGAAACGTTGATTGCTGTTATTTACGCCGTCCTTTTTTTGTCTGGATTTTTTGTATTATTGAAGAGATGTATGAGAGAAGAATCAAATCACAAACCTGAAATGTGTTTTACGACCAATGAATGCCCAATATGTTTGATGAAAATAAATCGGGTTTCATGTATTGATACACATGATTGTTCAAATCCAATGGACACAAAAATTTTGAATTGCGGCCATTGTTTTCACAAGAAATGTATTGAAAAGTGGTTGGAGCGTAAAAAAACATGTCCGATTTGCAAGTCAGCTTTCTAAACCCATTTTAATTTTTCACACGAATCAAGGTATATTCACCTGATATTTTCCTTTATGAATCGTCATTTTTATTCTTTCACCAAATATGTGTCTTATTACATTAAATACCTCTTCATAATGCTTTGTAGTAAGAGCAAAATCTAGAAATAATTTGGATCCTTCATAACGGATCTCACAACGTCCTGACTTGTTGTGCAAAAATTTTTTCAAGCTCTCACATAAATTTAAAAGTGAAAGTGCATCTAATGAAACCTGTAAGAAAATTTCTACATTTGTGTAGAAATATGCGAAAAAACCAGTAAAATATGGTGGATCGAAACCAAAATTATTAGCATCTCGTAATGTCATCTTTTTATTCCATACATTGGTAGGAATAAAAGAAACTAAAACATGTGGCAAAATTTTAGTACAAAATATACCCGGAGGGAATAGATAACCGAAATAATTAGTATATGCATTTTCATTTTTTGACCAAGTCAAACAAAGTGCTTCATGACTATCAACAAATATAGCTCTTAAGTATGTATTTTTATCAAAGAATTTTGAGGCATCTTTTATATCAATGATTTTAAAAGCTTGTTGAAAACAGTCGACATTTTCAACACTATTTACTTTAGCTTCCAATACAATATATCTTCTTTGTTGCTCTATACTTTTTGAATCGTCAAATAATTCGAATCTATTTTTTTTCTTCATGACTCTATTTGTATGTGTATCATAAATGATTATACTACCAATTACAGGTTTCCAAAGTTCTCCACCACTTCCATGAGAATTTGTAAATATCCAACTTCCAATCGTAGCACCCAAAATAGAAGGATGACTTGTCACCGTTTTGTTATCTTTCGCCAATGTATTCTGTAAAGAATTTATCGTTGTACCTGCTCCCCAATTTCCATTTTCATATAATCCACTAAATTGTCTCATGAAAAACTGTTTTTGAGTTACAACATTCTTGTTCAAATAAGAAGACCAACCAGATCCAACAGGTAATATATATTCTTTAGTTTCTATTGTTGAATATGTTCCATCTTTATTTCTCTTAACAAATTCAGTTACGCTAGGATATCCCCAAATTTCACTTGCTAAACCGTACAATATATAAAATCCTAATAAAATATATGATATTGCTATGATTGTGTTATCATCATATTTCAAAGCACCCAAAACAATCTGTATTGAAAATAGTATCAACACGAATCTCCCTATAGTTGTATGCCACTTCTTAAGCGGTTGATATCTTGATAAAATCATAAGTGGAATTGCACCATATAAAAGTACATATCCTAAAATTTTATGATTTCTTCTCAATGTAGTACCATCATCAGGTAAATTCATCATTGGAATAACAGAAACATAAATGATAATACTTCCTATTATCTGTAACGATGCATGTAATATTTTACGAAACATGTGTGTAAAACAATGGCCATAATGGACAATCAAAATACTGAGTGGAAAAATTAAACCTATAGAAATCAACATACCATATTTGTGTAATTTATGTCCATACGAATCATAAAACGGGGAAATAGTATCAGGTGATAGAAGGGGATGAGGCGGATAATTCGGTTTTGGTGAATATGTTATAGGAGGTGTTAGAACAGGCCATTGAGGCGGAGGAGGAGGCTTTTGAGGCTGAGAAATAGGATTATTAGGAGGAAAATATGGTATTGGTGGAGGTGATAATGGAGAAGGTTGATTTGGTGATATAAGAGGCGTAGGTGGAGAAGTATACGATACTACAAATTTTGTGATTCCACCATTATAAAAGTTGCTTGCCTGGAACCGACATATTTTTGTCGTAATCGTATTAATAGATACAGACCCAGAACTTGTCAAAATCTGACATGAATTACTACCCCAACAAACTTTACACTGTCCAACACATGATACAGAAGTTGAGGTATTCACAAGAATATTAGCTACCGGAACATTTGAACTATAGGTTATTCCCATAACTTGACGCTGTCCGTTGTTTCTAAAGTTTCCTTCACAAATATTATCATAAAGATCTGAATTACTTAAACGGTTTGGATATGACAAAATCGTTACAAAATATAGTAACAACATAATTTATACTTTATTGAAAAAAATAAAAATAAAATGTTTTGTCGAGTGGAAAGTTATACCATATTTGGTTTCTTCTTGTAAAAAAGGGGCAGCATCTTAGCGTTTTACAAGAATCTTCTTACATTTTCTAAACGTGACAACACACGCAAATGCAGTAACACATCTTGAATATCAATACTTGTATCATTTACTTGATAATTCGTATCTGCACAATATAGTAAACGTTGTTCTACAACAGAATCGGGAGTTTCCAATCTTGCAATCCATCTCAACATATATATAATTGATTGGTTGTTTATTATAACGTTAGGATTCCTGTGATCCTTATAAGTGGTATTATTGTCTGTAGTTAAAGTTGTACAGTCAGATAACCAAGCCGATAGTGGAGGCGCAACTCCTGGTGGATAAGGTGAAGAGGAAGGCGGTGGAGGCGCAACTCCTGGTGGATAAGGTGAAGAGGAAGGCGGTGGAGGAGAGGGTGATGGAGGAGGCATGGGCGCAACTCCTGGTGGATAAGGTGAAGAGGAAGGCGGTGTTGATGGAGGTGGCATGGGCGCAACTCCTGGTGGATAAGGTGAAGAGGAAGGCGGTGTTGATGGAGGAGGCATGGGCGCGACTCCTGGCGGATAAGGTGAAGAGGAAGGCGGTGTTGATGGAGGAGGCATGGGCGCAACTCCTGGTGGATAAGGTGAAGAGGAAGAAGAGGGTGATGGAGGAGGCATGGTCACAACTCCTGGTGGATAAGGTGAAGCGGAAGGCGGTGGGGGAGAGGGTGATGGAGGTGGCATGGGCGCAACTCCTGGTAGATAAGGTGAAGAGGAAGGCGGTGGTGGAGAGGGTGATGGAGGAGGCATGGGCGCAACTCCTGGTGGATATGGTGAAGAGGAAGGCGGTGGTGGAGAGGGTGATGGAGGAGGCATGGGCGCAACTCCTGGTGGATAAGGTGAAGAGGAAGGCGGTGGTGGAGAGGGTGATGGAG
>Ga0160423_10001647_pt1 | contig 18688 bp, 32 predicted proteins | sample CRUFie14St8metaG_FD_108191 | JGI IMG/M metagenome (GOLD analysis project Ga0160423, IMG submission 108191) | Marine microbial communities from the Costa Rica Dome - CRUD Field 142mm St8 metaG | ecosystem: Environmental > Aquatic > Marine > Oceanic > Photic zone | place: Costa Rica: the Eastern... | reverse complement strand
ATAGCACCAGCAGAATCAAATATCTGTTTACTGAGGTCTGTGAGAATAGCACGATTTTGACTCACAACAACTGATGGGCCTATCCGGGAAAGGGCTGCCTTTACTCCATCTGGGTATTGTGTGATATCACCACCGGTGCGGTAAAATTCAAGCATGCGATCTGCATACACTTGCGGATCCATCGGAGGCCTCAACCCCCGCGCGGCATCTATGACTTTTGGGTCTGATGCCATTGCACTTACTGCGCTGCCGACATTGTCGTAAGGTAATTTTCGAAGAGCATTGTCAAGTGATGCTGCTCCGTCTATTGTTACATTATCTCCAAACTTAATTGCTTCATCCAGGTTTTTTGCAATTCTTTCTGCAGATTGAGGAGATAGACCGAAATCAGTTAACGCGGAAGCTGTATTACTCATGAAAGGAGACTGAAGCTTTACACCGAGCCTACCGGAGCCACCACCTTTTAAGGGTGACTGGAATCGCCGCGTAAAGCGAGGCATCCATGTCTCTGGCATTTTGAAAGTAGCTTTTTCCAAATCCCAAACAGCGTTAAACGCGTACTTAATATCTGGGACATTCATAACATCGTCTACAAAAGAGTCAGAATTTTGAATCAATCTTTTTAATTCTTTTGGTGTCGCATTTGGGTAATTGCTTCTAATTTTTCTCTGAAGTTCTTTTTTGATCTTGTTTTTTTCTTGCAAAAAATAACCATCAAACTTTCTAGGGCCAGCACGACTAGTAGAAGACAGCACATCCTTACTCTTCGTTATTCTTTTTCCTATTGTTTTTTGCAACTCTTCAGCAATCTCACCTGTTATCACAGTATAGTCCGTACCTCTTCCTGCTCGATGAAGAAAACCAAAAGATAGTTGATTAATTTTCGACCGAGGTGATAGTACTTTATCCATTTCTTTTTTGGTCATTGGAAATACTTCGTCGGCCAGTTTTACTGCATCACTTCTTACGCCCTTCGCAGCAGTCTTCACCAATGCAGGATCACTAGATTTAGAAGCAACCTTGAGACCGGTTCTGAGTGCGGATTTGATGCCTTTAACAGCAGTGCCTTTAGCACCTAAAGCAACTAAAGTAGCACCACCAGTAATTGGTGCCAACGCGATTAATGCAATGTTTAGAGGGTCAGCAGGATTGACAATGTCAATTATCGTCTCCCTTAAGGTTTGATTCCTCTGCGCATATAATCCCATGAGATGTTTCGTTATTAGCAATTCGTCAGTGTCTTTTTCCATAAGTGCTGCCCAGAAACAATAGACGTCACTTAGTGCTTGTGCTGATACAGGCATGGTGAGTTTAGAATCAAGCCAATTTAGTGCTTCACCAAGGTACCCTTGACCTGTTTGACTGGCAATAACGCCCCACATTCCCACCCTTGCCTGAATTATACTGGGTTTGTCCGTCAACCCATTGATCAAATTACTTACACCACCTTGTATGCTTTCTATGGGAATTTCAGACCCGACATATGTGGACAAGGCACCCTCAGTCATTAACTGACGCTCGTAGTTACTCTTCAAAACCTCTCTTATGCTTTTTACAGCACTCTTTCTGATGTGTTCTCTGAGTACTAATTCTGTAGTTATTGGAATATGTTTTTTCATTTTTTACTCACGATTAAATCTATTTTTGATCAATTCAAAATATTTTCTGGCCGTCGAACGACATGTCGCCTAGACTATTAATTGCGTTTGAAAATTGACCCATAGCACTATCATATGCGTCGCCGGCATAATCACCTAAGTCGCTAAGAAGGTTGTCTAGGTTGAACTTGCCACACAGCTCGCTCGACAAAGATTTTGCTAGTGTTTCTTCGTCTATGATATCACTTAAAGCATCACTAAATTTTTCCTTAAGATTTATGTAGATGGGTTCAGTAAGCTTCCCTGTCATAAAGTCTCTTCCAAGCTCTTGACCAATTGAATTAACTGCAAATTTAAGGAGTCTTTCACTTTCGGATTCCTCGATAATTTTAAGAGCTTTAACAGCAATTTGATACGATACGTCATAACATCCATCTGTGCTTGATACCATTTCTAAAAAATCTTCGTCACTCACGTCCTCCAAGACAGTTTCTAAGGCGTTTGTAAGTGTAAGCCCAAAACCTTTTTCAGGATCTTGTTGAAATGCTCTGACAACCATTCCAATTGCCTTCTGTTCAATATACGTTCTAGCTGCACTTTTTCCAGCCGTAGCGCTGTCAGCTCCGACGTCACCGATCTCTGCAGTGCCCACACCAAGACCTCTTAATATATTGGCTCCAACGTTGGCACCTAAGTTTTGCATAGCGCCTGCAAATTCTCGCAGGATGTATCTGTCGATTTCAACACTGTCATACCCTTGATCAAGCAATTTATTTCTAGACTCTTTCAGCCTGGGGCGATTTTCTTCCCAGACCCTTTCAGACATTCCTCTTAATAACCTTTCCCTTAAAGGTTTATGAAATTTAGACATATAAAACACCTCAGAAGTTATTTTTAATACTGTTGCTATATATATCTATCATTTTGAGAACTAAATTATACTTCTTGTCCCTAATTAGTTTTAAAAATTGATATCCTAATTTTTTAGGCATAATGATTAAAAATTTCCTGTTCCGGAAGCGAAGCACACCGCCTCTTTTTTCAACTATAGTTTTTTTACTCGTCAGTATTTTATACAGAATTTGATCCAAAGTTAATCTCCTCCTTCAAAAAATTCAACGACCCATAAACACGGCATAGAGCAAACAACATTATTTTTTTGCCCGGGCAAGGTTTTCTCTCTTTTGATAATTTTCCCTCTTTTGTCAATAAAATATATAGTTAGAGGTACTAGTGTTTCTTTAAACTGAAAGCTTCTCGGTGCCTCATAATCGTAAACAAATATCATTCCCTCGAAGGGCATAAGGTCAGTAACACCTGATAAACCCTTTTCTTTTTCTTCTCGAGAAGTTGCAACATAGAGTGTGTGAACTTTATCACTTATTTTTAACTGTATACTAGGTAGAGTTTCAATAATCATGTTATTTAAAAAATTAAACGAAGATGATGAGATGGGTAATAAGTTTTAGGATTTTTAATCAACTCTGCTAAACCCTAAAGTTTTCTGCGCAAGGTATCTTATTTGGCCTGGAGTAAGCTCTTGGTTGTAAATAGCGCAAGAGCTTATTATCACGTCATTCGTTTCGTTGGTGGCGTTGTGAGCGCCACCAAAAGCAAGGTATCCAGTTCCTTGGGTTCCCGGAGGTGACCCTAAAGTACCTGCGCCTACTTGTTCACCATTCAAATAGATTTTAATACCGGTGCCGTTTGAGTCTCTGGTAAAAGCAACATGACTCCAGGTGTGCCTACTTCGAACTACACTATTTGCGATAAGATCATAATTGTTTCCACCATTTTGATGAAAATATCTTAGTTTGTGGTCTGGATTAAAATACAAACTAAACCTAGCATCATTTCCTCCACCACCTGAGTCACATACCACAATGGCAACGTTGTCATTCGGTGCATCCGTGTCTAATTTTTGTACGTTTACTAGGCCGCAAAATGACATTGCACCGGTGTATTGGAAGTCTGATGCATCGTTTCGATAATAGCTAAAATGCGAAAGTCCTTCTGCCTGGCCAAAGATAAAGTCGGAATCGTCTACTGCTGCATTGTATTCTGTTAAGTTTTTTGCTGGATTAGTTCCTGACGAATCGTTCAGCTCACTACCTTTAACAAAGTTATAAAGCCCTGTTGGATTAAATGTTGTATCGTGGGCGTGTCTTAAAAAGTTTTCTTTCATTATAGGCATTAGCTTATCCTCCACCATGCATTACCGTCAGATATAAGGTGCATGCTCTCATAATCTGTGTTCATTATTCTTGTTGTTAAGCCATCAATAGTCTCAGATCCGCTTCCGTCAACTATGACTTCTCTTCCCATTGCCAGACTATTGATTTTAATTGCGACTTGTTTGTTAGCAGATGCAGCAGGTAAAGTAATCGTGACATCTCCTGAAGCGCCGGCAAGATTCACTAATACAAACTCCCAATTCCCAGCTGTGTAATTACCAGTCTTGGGCGAAGTAACAGATAAATTATCTCCGCTTCCTCCACCTCCGGCACCTGCTGTTAAGTCAGTTTCTCCTATGTCGTAAGATCTCCAATATAACTTTCCATCAGACTTAGAATAAAGGTATCCTTGACCGTCAGAAGGCTGACTCGGAGTGGCAGACTCAGACGTTATAAGTATGCTACCAGAAACATCTATACCCACATTAGAGGTTACTAATTTTTGATCGCCAGCGAAATATAGCCCGGTCCAAAATTCTTCAGAATTAGTTTTTAAAAGAAGATCGCTATTTCTATCTTGAACTCTAAGGTTAATTCTATTACCGCCATTATTAATCGTAAGAGGATAAGGCGCGGAAGAATCTTTTTCTAAATCTATGAAATTAATACCACCCGCATTAAGTCTTATTCGGTTATCAGTAAAGTTTATAAATGTATTAACATCATTTCTGTGGTAGATGTACTGGCCTATCGCCATGTTTCCACCAACCTCCAATTTATAACTCGGACTGACTGTGCCGATTCCGACTTTACCATCTGAAGTTATCGAAACAGTATTAACATCCATTGCACCTGATACAACAACGTCTCCGGTGAACACCACGTTACCTTGTCCGTCTTGAGAACCTGATATAATTATGTTTGTATCACTACCGACGCCACCTGGAATGTCAACATCTGAACCAAGTACTAGTAAATCATTGCCGGCATCCGAAAAGATCTGATGCGTCTTATTATTAGACTCAACTCGAAAGTCAATATCATGTCCACTAGTGTTAAATACAACTGTGTCTTGTGACGCATTTTCATCACAAGATATAAAGAATGAGCCACCCACAACAATGTCAACGCCGTCTGAGGCATTAAATCTTAAAGATGTGTCAGTGTTACCAGCGCTGATCGTACGTCCCGTTCCACTGGCGTCCGCACCAATACTGATATTGTTGCATGTGATGTCACCGTTTACAAATGCACTACCTGTTACAGCTAAAGCGTGTACATCCGACCCTGCGCTACCCGAGACAATGATGCCTTCGTTAAACTTCATTGTTGCTGAGCCCATATTTCTTATTTTTGACATAGAAACCTCTGTTGCGCTTAATTATAATTATTCACCTAGAAATGTATTTAAGCTACAAAAAAAATGGGTGGCAAAAACCACCCATTAAACAATCAAAAAAGAAAATATTTATTCTTCAGTATTTTCTTCACTGTTATCAATTGTTTTTTCTTGATCAGCGTCAGCATTTTCTTCATTATCTTGAATGTTTGTGGATGACTCTGTTGTGGTAACAACCTCCTCAGTAAGAGTATCTTCTTCCGATGATAGGAATACACCAAGGCCCACGAATAAAATAACAGCAGCTAAAATTTGATATGTTCTATTTGTAAGAATCGATCTCATTTATTCCTCCTGCTCTTCTTCAGAAGCTTCTTCGCTCTCTTCACCAGAATCTTCAACTTCTTGTTCTTCTTGCTCTTCTACTTCGGTAGTTTCTTCAGCTGTATCAGCGTCCTTATCACCGCACGCAATCAAAGATGTAGAAAAGATTCCTGCGATAATCGCCAATGGCGCGATCATGATTCTCATATTATATCTCCTTTTTAATGTTTTATTAATATGAAGAAATATTATATGCAATCACTTTTCAAATGTACATTTTTTTTTAACATGTTTCACAAATGAAACAAAAAAATTATTTAAAGTGTTTGGTGAGCAAATTTATAATTGACTCTTCAGCGTCAGGGTTCTCTGCTACTCCCGTTTTAGCAATTAGATTTGTACTTTTAATATACAGGAATTCTGATTTCCCAGCAGTAAATAAAATTGCATCGGTGTCTTCTAGATCACATATTTCTTTAAAGAGTTTCACTTTATCATAGTTTTCGTCATAGTACTTGTTGACTGCTTGCTTTTTATCGTCCGGATCTGCCATGTGTATGCCTAACAACTTACCGTTTTGTTTTGTTAAATCTTCTAAGGCATTGACTAAACTTTCCAAGCGATTTAAGTTGTTACTCCCAGGTTTAGACATGTCATAAGCAACAAATGTGTTCGCTGAAGCCTTGTCTAAAATTTCAATTAAATCAGGATGAAGAGGTGCACCCATCCCTAGTGTGTTTTCAATTAATCTTCTAAGATGTTTTCTACTTAATTTCATTTTTCCTCTCATAATTTTTAATCTGTTTCACAAATGAAACAGTTTCACAGGAGATGTCGGTGTCTAATTATTTTTTTTCTATTACGACGTAAAACTCTTTCCCGTCATGATTTTGTTTTATCACTTTAAACTTTGGGCTTTCTTCACCTAACGCTCTAGACATTGCAGTGACAGCGCGCATGTTAGCAGTCGATCTGGCCATGCCTATATTACCCTTCATCTTAGCTGAACCTAAAAATCTCTCACCAGGCTTCTCGGCAACTAGCGCTTCCATTTTTGATTTAACGTTTTCAGTTTCAGTTAAGAGTTTGATTTCATTCAGGATCATTTGCCTGATTTGTTTTCTGTTAAGCTTCATTGCATATCTCCATTTCATAACATAACTATAATGTTATCCCGGACTTTTCCGGCGAAAATTTTTATCTCGGCTTTGCCGGAGCGGCACTTACTTTTTGATTTTACAATTCATGAGTACGACCCACGGGTCGTTCTCATTCGAGCACTGATCCCTCTGCCGCAAGCATGGCGTTCACAGTATTACGCAATCCACCATCACTATAACCGGCTTGGATAGAGCCTAGCCGAAGATCTCTGGTGACAAAGAAGTAACGAGGCCATCCGTTTATAGGCCAACCTGCTTTCGGGTCATCAGAGATCAAATCTCGGCTTCCTACAACCACAGGTGCAGTGATACCGTAGTGTTCAGCCCAAGCGGCCGCAAATTCAGGACTAGCAGGGTTACCCTGCGTGTCTTCAACAAGTACCGTAATAAACTGGACACCCCAGGGTGTGTACTCGTCTTGGATGCTCTGCAGTGTGCTGGCCGAAGCATTACAGTAACCACACCATCCCGTCGAAAAGTCGAGAACTTGGATGTTGCCCCAACCCTCATAGAGGCTCCACTGCTTCGCATGTTGGTCGCTCAGGATCATGTCACACGGGTGATCACCCACAACCTGACTGCACTCGGTCCAGGTGATCGGGCTCGGCTCGGGAGGAGGCGCAGTGTCTCCCGTAATCTTCACCTGTGCAGTGCAAGCGAACATCGTGTACATGAGAAGCGATTTAAGCATCTGACCAGAGTCTCAACTGTTTACTATTAATTTTCATTTCTTATCCTGCAAATGCCTTCAAGCGCTTATGTTCTCTCGTCGTTCTTCTCGTAGTACTCCGCAGCAATATCAAAGAGTTGCAACAGTTCTTTTACTTGCTTGTATGCATCTGTAAAGGACATTTCGCTAAAAATGTCCTTGCCGTCCAACTTCCAGTCATTAGCAGGTCTAGACTTTGAAGGTAAGCGCCCTGAATTATTTGATTGAGCAAATATGTCATAGACCGTTAAGCCGGCTGCTTCTCTGAGGGCTGCGGCTTCTTCAAGCAATATTTGGCGTAAGTGCGCACGTGTTAGTTTTCTTTTCATGGTATCTCCGATGTATATAACACCTAATTGCGTCGCCCTAGTAAACGACTGTATGCGTCTTTTTGTATTTGTATGTAATCATCAACTTTCAGAACGGCGCCTGCCAAGCCAGATTCATAGTCTTCTTCAAAGTTTTGATCTAAGATGTATTCAGCACCGTGTTCGTCACGTGCAATCTCAGCGACTGTGACCATGTTGAGCGCGCCGCGCAGTTGTTGATCAACTGCCCTGTCATTAATGGAATTAACATCCCCCCGGTCAAGCTCAACAGCGTCCAGGAAATAAGTTAGGCTGCCCCTGCTAATGGTGAATACGTTTATCTTTTGATTACGTCGCCCGTAGACAGAACCTCCAGTTGAGGCGGGAATATCTTTAAGGACTAGTCCCGGATCAGCTTGTGGGTTATAAGGGTCATTCATGTCGCCGTAAGACTCAGCTATTAACTTTCTTAATTGTCGTCGTGTAATTTTCATGTTGTTCTCCGACATATGTGTATAAATATGTCTAGCTGGTTGAAAGTGAAAAAGTTTGTGAAAATTTCCGGAGAATTTTTTTACCCAAACATGTGTTTGTATATCTCTGGAATCTCGGTATTGTCGTCTGAGACGTCTAGTATCTGTGCTTTGATTAACCTTTGACTCGCGTCACCTCGATTGGCCATGTCAATCGCCTTCTGTAGACGATGATTTCCATCTAAAACATACATCGGTGCACCATCTTTTACCACGATTATGATTGGGAAGTGTGTATACGTTCCATCGGGATTGCACTCCCCAAAGCGCGCGCGAACTACGCGTTCTTGGCCTCTAGTCGGTAACTTGTTTGGTAGTTGAGACATGAGGGCTAAAACGTCAACGTCGATAATCGGAGGAAGTCGTTTGATCAGGTCAGTGATCATGATCTTTTCGTCGCCCATTGACCAGGATGTATCTGCCCAAGATTCAATGAGTCTTCGTAGTTGTCTCCTAGCGATGAGCTTCATTATGTCTCCTATTATACATTATAACTATCAAAAGTTTTGCAAAAGTTCTCCAGAAATTTTTGTGAGAAAATGAGAATAGCCACAGTCTTTGCGCGCAGAAAATGAGTTTAAGTGTAACGCGTGTTATAATTGCTTGTGGTGAACGAAGAGAGGTAGGTAAAGTTTTGCAAAATTCTGGAGAAGTGCACATGTACTTAGGCCCAGCCAGGCTCCCTGCAGGGCTCGCCGGTGGGCTAGACGCCCCGGGGCACGCCCTACCAGGGCACCCCCCAGCCTCAGAAGAGCCCTTTAAGTAGGCCCACCCCATGGGGTCAAAGCTGCTTAAAGTAGCTAATTAAGGGCGCCCTTATGAGCGCTCTAATTGACCCATTGTGATCCGGGGCCCTGCAGCGCCTAACCTTTCCAGCTGTCCCAGTCAAAGCCATCATCTGACCGCTCACCTCCCACAGTTGGCTCACCTTGCCTAGCTAGCATACCCTTGTTTCGGGCTAGCCACTTCGGCATAGTGATATCCCCGGTTTCGCTATTCACACGGATCTGCGACTTCGGCAACCATACCCGCTTGCTATCCCACAGCACACGTACTGCCTTACCTTTCATAGTTTGTATCTCAGCTCCCTGCACCACCACAGTAACTGGAGGTTGCTTCTGTGTGGACTTTTGCTTAGTAGCCCCAGTGGTAACTGGTGTCCAAGTAAGAAGAGCACCTAGTTGGCGCCAGTGGACTAATGCTACTTTGCGACCTAGTTGCTCAGCTGTTTCCAGCTCATGATTGTGTAGCTGTCGGCGGAACACTCTGGCTGCAGTTGGGTGACTAAGTGACTTCGGTGGCCATGTTGGCTTCCCAGTGCGGGTGGCGATCCCTGTTACAAACTCAAAGAGCCGAGTACCGGTGCGTGCATGTGCGGCTGAGAAGCCTACTGAGTTATGCTGATTGGTAGTCTTCCACGCTAGTTCATCAGCGGTTTGGTTCTCACCTAGTAACCTAATAGCTTGATCGATGAATGCAGGGTTTGAGTCGAGTAGTTCTTGGATTTGACTTTTGCTATGTTCAGTCATAGTATCTCCTTGTGTGTGTAGTGTTATTATAGTTTGCTTGCTTCCCGTTGCAGGAGTTGAAGCCCTTATTGGGCTTCGTTAGTTTCGAACTCAGCTGGAGCTTCACTCACATTACGGATGTAACGGATCTGGAAAGCGTTGACTTCGGAAGTCGGCTTCTCAACTCCACCCACAAGGCCCACCTTTCGGAATACACCTTCGGAAGTGAGCTGGGTGAGAGCTTTGAGAACTTGGCCGCGTTCAGCTTCGACGAGGTCCATAACGCCGATTGAGTTACCAGTCTTCTTAACTGAGAAGACGTGAGACTCCTGAGTGGCGATCGCTTCAGTGATCTGAGCTTTGAGGAAGTTAAGCGCGTCAGCTTTCACCTGACGATCCAAAGCTCGGTCAGCCTTACGAACGGCTGAGTCAGCCTGACTCTGAGTAAGGATACCGCGAGCGATAAGTGCGTTGAGAAGTTCGGTGTTTGTGAAGTTATCGATAGTCATAATGACTCCTTTTGGTTTTTGGGTTTCCCCGGTTGGTTAAGTTTGATTGGTTATGATATTATTATAGTAGGTTTCGTTTTTGGTTGCACGGGATTGTGTTATTCCCAGAAGATATGCTTGAATTCGATACCTGCTGCGCGCAGCTGAGTCGTCAGCTTGATCATTCTGTCAAACTCCTCCCGCGGAATCTTTACTGTCTGCCCAAACCATGTGATGTGATGCATTACTTCTCCTCCTGCTTCTTTCGTGCTTCTGCCATGTGGTTCACTCGGTTCGGTTTACACTTGCAGCACTCACTGAAGCATGCTGCGATAATGGCGTCACACCACTTACAAATTGTACTCATCGCTCACCTCGCACATTACGGTTGTGTTGCTGGATGGCTTTGTTGGCAGTGTCACCCACAATGAGTAGGGGTGCGACAACTAGTAGCAGTAAAGCTATTACGAAAAGCATGGAGTTCCTTTGGTTTAGGAGGTTTTTGTTTAGGTTTTGACAGGCTGCACTTGGATTGGGGCGGGCTTTAGCGGCAGCTGCGTCCGAGTTGGACTGCTCTTTTGTTGCCCTTAGCTGGGGATTATCATTGTTTCCTCCTTATGTGTTTATTATAGCAGGTCAATTCGGCTGTTGCACGTAACGTTTAAGCTGATTCTTTGCTGCCCTCCTGCAGGCTCTGTTGTATCGGCGAGATGCGATCCTTGCTGCCTTAGCATTGTGTGTGTACCTCTTCTCTCGGCGAGCGTAGCAAGCCTCGGTGCGGTGTGATGAGAGTGTCTTGTCGTGATGTAGCGCGTTGTTTGCCATTCCTACCTCCTACTAATAGTATACTGGGTGTTTCACGTTTGTTACACAGTCACTTCATCAAGTGCTCCTGTATATCCCACAAGGCATCCTCTTCTGCATCGGTTTGCTCCTGCAAGCAACGCTCATGGGCACGTGCTGACTCTCTAGATGTAGCTTGAGGAGTAGCCTTCCAGTCTTCAAACTCTTTCGCTTCTTCTTCCCACCTAGCTACAGCAGCTGCTTCAGCTGCAGCATACTCTTCATCTGTAGGCATCACACCGTACACCACTTCATCAGTTTCCACGTTTACTACATACTTGGTGTAGCCCCAGACACTGTAATTACGACACTTCTTGCACACACTGGCTGCTGCCACATTGTTGAACCGCTCGCCGCAGCAGCACTCAAAGATGTAAGCTGAGGTGTCAAAAGAAGCTGAGATAATCATAATGTTTTCCTTGGTTGGTAGGTTATGTTCTTATTATAGTAGGTTCTGAGCTGGGTTACACGTTTGCAAAGGGTTCACTTGATAGTTGCAGCCAGTTCATCGCTTTTGCCATGTTCTCTACATCAGCGCTGACAACATCAAATTGACCGCATTTGAACACCTTAGCAGTCACATCTTCCTTACCACTGAAGCAGCGTAGGTCACCCCTGTAAAGCTTTTCAGTGCGGCACAGTGGGCCGTTATCTACTGTTAAACTTAACTCCTTGCGTCCATGGACGAAGGTGATGTTAGCCATACGCTTATCGCCCAAGTGAATCAAACTCCCTTCAATCATCCTAGCCTCCTTGTAGTAGTTATTGGCTATGTTCTTATTATAGTCTACTCATAGCTAGGTTGCAGGAACCTAGTAACCCCAGAATTCTTGGGTGGCTTCACGCTTTCGTTGTTCTTCTTCTTCGGTTGTTGTCTCAACCCAAAACGTCCGGATGGTTACAGGGTCATCGATGCTACTACCCGGGATATTCTCTGTGGTTTCGCTAACCACTTTCCTAATCCACTCATTCTCAGCAATATATTCTTTCGCTGCTGCTTCTGATACACCTTCTCGGTATACCTCTCCCGTGTAGTCATCGACGACGTCGACGTTGTAATCAGTTGTCATGTTTTCCTCCTCGACAATACTATTATAGTACATCTTCCACGAGGTTACACTACTCACAAATAAGTTCCTTCACCAATTCACATCCAGCTTCTGTGAGTGCAAACTTATCTACAGCTGGGTCAGTGCCACCTTCTGGATCAGCAACCTGCCGCACGACTACGCCGTCGACGACCAGCTTACCCATCAGGCGCTTAAACAGCTCCCAACTACATACTTGGTTGCGCTCCCACAACTCCTTGCGTGTAGCCGGTCCGTCAAAGTGGATATCCTCTAGTACTGCCAATCCGGCTCGTTTCATCATTCCCATGTTCTACTCCTATGCCTCAAAGTTGAATTGTTCTAGCATCAATTTTGTCAATGCTGTAATTGCTGTCTCGCACGTTCTCTTCTCAGCCAGTGCTTGTGCTGCGACGTCACTTACTTCCGGTTCAACCTCACCGCGCAAGAGTTGTTCCTTCCATGCTTGAATCATTACATCACATTCACGTGACGTCTCTATAAGCTCTTGTAGTGCGCATGCAGCTTTCACTTGTGCTTGGCCGCGGAGCATTCTTGCTTCCGCTAATTCAAAAGGGGTATCACCTGTAGGTTTGAAAAGATTGTCCATGTTATTCTCCAGTTGGTTGAGGTTATGTTTTCATTATATCAAGTCTAGCTCGGCGATGCACGACTAGGTCGCAGTCTCTCGTGGCATGCTTCATACGCTTCACGAGAGTTATCGCTACCCATGCAGTCCATTATCTCGTACAGTGCAGCATCACGTGGGCCAAGTACAAAAACATAGTACAGTACAGTGACTGATAGGAAAAGCATTGCTAAAGCTAGCAATTCTACAAATGAATCTTTCATATATTCTCCGATTGAGTGGTTGTGGGAAAGAACCTAGCCTCTAGAGGCTCCAGACGACTCCTAACCTTTTGGTTCCAGACGGTTGAGTTACCAACGCGAGCAGTGAGATGCGAGCAGTGTTCTTATGTGTTTATTATATAGGGTTTCCTTGCTGTTTACACGAGTTTAGTTCAGTGACCGGACTAAGAATTCTACAAACTCAGATGCATCGTCCGGATCTGGGTGGATGTGGAAGAAGTTTCCTCGACTGATAGCACCCCTACCTCTCAGCCGAGCTTGACCCCATCGCCAACCGATCCCCCAGACTGTACCGTCCGACGAACGAAAGTACCATTCAGGATCAGTATATCCTTTTGACGGAATGTCTACCTCTTCCCCGGGACCGAAAACACATTCAACGTCGCGTGGCATAATGAGCCTGATGACCTGCTGATCCTTTTCAGATAGGAGGTGCATTAAGTTTGACGTACCGTTTGAGTCAGTAGTTTGCATATATTGCGTAAATGGCATAGTTTTTCCTTTTGGTTAGTGGTTATGTTCTTATTATAGTTCGCTTCCCGGGTGGTTACATGAGAATGAATGCTACCACACATAACAGCAAAGTGATAGCTACGAAGCCGACTGTTCCGTCGATCATCTCACATAATTCTTGGAATTCAGCGTTCGCCTCGTCTTCATCAGACTCAATAATATTTTGCACACCGTCCAATCTTTCATAGGTGGTAATATTCATGTTTGCTCCTTGTTTGGTTGGTAGTATTATTATATCGAGCACTTTCAGTGGTTGCATGAAAATGAAAAGTGGTGGACGAGGTTGGCTCTGGCTGAAACTATCGCGAAGCCTAACTGGAATATATTGAGAAGGTCGGAGTGGTGCGCAGACACCAACCTCGTCCACCGGTCTATCTTGGCCCTCATCATGGACCTCGTCATAGACCTGTTCATATTTTCATCTTGAAACTGTTTCGCCCACCCTTACCCGACCACGTGGTCACTCATCTTTGTGAATACTCGCACCCCTAATCTTCTGATCGCCCCTTATGCTTTCGCTTGCGAGTATACGACTTCTTGGAACCGTGACTACCGGCTCCGGACTTAAAATGTGCAGCTACTGCAACCCAATTTCGCTGCTTCGGGGTCTTCTGTTTTTTGTTATTTGTTTCCATAGTTCCATCCCATCATTTCGCAGACTAGTTGAAAGAACCGGTTAGGGAATCCCTGGTAGTATTGATCACGGATATTACCCATCGCTGCAGCGGAGCCATCTCCGCCCTGAGCCATGTGAACGAACTGAATCTCAACTTCGTTCAACATCATGTCTGTCATCATGCCACCGGCCCTAGTTCTGTACTGTTCTACCCTACTGAAGGCTAAATCTCTTTGTTCCTGTGTAAGCATATTGTCTCCTTGTTTGTGGTTATGTGTTTATTATAGTAGGTCGTTTGTGTGTTTACACGCTTTTTGTTCCAAGCGCGCAGCCGGGCCTCTTGTGCCCGAGGCCCTTGAGAGCTGCTAAGCTCTTGTGTAACGGATCTGGAATGCATTGACGTCAGATACTGGCTTCTCTTCACCTCCGACGAGCCCGATCTTTCGGATCTTATCTTGTGATACAAGCAACGTCAAAGCCTTGAGAACGGTTGCACGATCTGTTTCGACGAAATCCATGAAGCCGACAGAATTTGATGTCTTCTTGACTGAGAAGTACTTTGTTTCAGTTTGCACATCAGACTCGAGCAATGAGACGATTGCGTCTGCAGTGCCTTGCACGAGTTGACGAGACTCTTCACGAGCGACCATTCGAGCCGAACGAGCTTGAAGCTTCGTCCAGTGATCCTGAGTGAGAAGGCCGAGATCCAGAAGTTGTTGAATTGTAGTTTGATTGTTGATAGTCATTATGACTCCTTATTGGTTGGTTTGTTGGTTTATTGGTTTATCCGTTATTGGATGTTTATATTATATCAGGTGACCGGTCGTGATTGCATGACTTCGGCAAGTGCCTGCTTTTGAAGTTCCAATGTTCTCACATGGCCGGCCGGACCGAACATATCATCTTCGTCATAACCACCCCATTCCAATTGGCCTTCGACAAAAGCTGATTGCTCATCAACAAGCTGGAGGAGTTCTTCAATCGGCATAGCTTTGTATGTGTCGATCATGACTTGATCTTGCTTCTTGCGGAAAGCTTTGTATTCTGAATCAGACATTATATTCATTCATTATCTCCTTGGGTGGTTGGTAGTTATATTATATCAAACACTTTTATGGATTGCACGAGTTTTAAAAGTGGGCACTCAAGGACTTGAACCTTGGACCTGCCGATTATGAGTCGGATGCTCTAACCTACTGAGCTAAGTGCCCGAAGACGAGAGGCCCCGTTTTCCAGACCATGGTTTGATTTGTCGACGAAACTATGGATGGGAACCTCTCGAAAATGGTGGGTCATGCAGGGATCGAACCTGCGGCCAATGGATTAAAAGTCCACTGCTCTACCTGCTGAGCTAATGACCCATGGTACGGACGGTGGGACTTGAACCCACATGCACCGATTACCCTAGTTTTATTGCACGGTATATAAGACCGCTGGGATACGTCCGCACTCTGTCTAAAATGGTACGCCCTGTAGGATTCGAACCTACGACCCTCGGCTTAGAAGGCCGATGCTCTATCCAGCTGAGCTAAGGGCGCAAAAGAGAATGAGGAGAGCCATTGATAGGACTTGAACCTACGACCGGCGGTTTACAAAACCGCTGCTCTACCAACTGAGCTACAATGGCATGGTGCTTCGGGAGGGACTTGAACCCTCACGATCTTACGATCAACGGATTTTAAGTCCGGTGTGTCTACCTATTCCACCACCGAAGCTAATCTTTCGCGCGCGATGTGCGCGTGCGCTCGATGTCTTGCGCGCGAGGGGCAAGCTGTCTTGCGCTGAGGGGGTATTGAGATATCAAAGAGCGTTGTTGTTATTATTATATTATAGCGGCCGTTCAATTACACGAGTTGCGGCAATCTGCCCCGGCGGAAGCTCATAAGGTTCAGCGTCTTGCGCGCGTGGCTGTACGCGCGCGCTCGATGTCTTGCGCCTGAAGGGCTCATCTTGTTGTTGAGCGTCTAACTTGTAAACAAATCGTGTCCAAAGGTAGATGATAGACGTCATAAAGGTGACTGCGCTCAGCGCAAAGAAAAATTCAACAGCATTCATTCGCTACCCTCGCTTGTAGTAGTTAGCCAAGCCCATTAGCGTAGGTGCCCATAGCCCGATGAAGAGTGCGAATCGCTCACCGTGTGCAGGATCATCAGGTGAGATGAAGATCCATGTTGCAATAGAGACAGCGACTGAAGCAAGAGAAGCGATATAGCAGATGTTTGATAATTGTGTTTTGTCCATTATTTTCCCGACTGTTGAGAGTTGTAAAGTTTTAGAATGTTAAGTCAAAAGAAAAAGGTGTCCCCTCCGTTCGGATAACCAGTCCGCAGGTAACCAACCTGCCGGAGGGGACGTGAGTGAGAGAACCAAGGAGTCGATCGGATCAGCTCTCACTCATTGATATAATCATTTAGATCCGATCTACCATTTTTCTTTTATGCGCATACACGTGCCACCTCTGTAAAACCTCTGCGTTGCAGTTCTAAGAAAACTACGTGTCCGGCTCCGCCGAATCGATTTTTCTGTGTCTCTAGAATCCGGCAACCCTTAAGGTCTTCGTCTTTTGTTTCGATCGAGAGGTGGACGTGTGCGTCGACCATGTGTTTCAATTTGTTCGAGCCGGCCATCTTACCGTCTTTTGTTACCTGTCCGATGACGATAACATTCACTGCATGTTCTTTGGCGTATGAAGTCATGAGACCCAGCGCGCGCTCTGCAGTCGCCGTGGTAATGCGGCCGCTCTTAAAGTGACCATCGTCCAAGCACTGGAGAGAGTCAACAATGAGGAAGAAGGGACGTCCCGGTGCCGCTTTCCTAATCTTATCGCAGCCCTCCAAGAGCACCGGGACCCGTGTCTCTCCACCTACCTTGAATGGCTGCTTAAGCCCAAGACGATTCGTAGTCATCTTGACTTGGTACAATGATTCCTCTGCAGTGTTGAAGACAACCTCACAGCCTGTACGCTGTAGTGCGTTGGCCAGTGTCAACATCATTGTTGTCTTGCCTGCTCCTGGGACACCGGTGTAGAGAGTCACGGCCGAAGGGGTGAATCCCTCTCCTCCGAGTATTGCGTTGAAGTAGTCGAGCCCGCACGGGATCCTCTTCTTAAGAGCTTGAGGTACCTCGATGTCTTGAATGGAGGCGCCGAATTCGATTTCTTCAACTTTGATGTTTGAGATTTTCATGTGGATTTCCTTGATTTGGTTTTTAAGTAAGTATCCTTGGTAGGATGTGTTTATTATATCACAAGATAAGTTTGTTTACACGAGTTTTTGATATATTTTTGATATATGCGGCAAAAAGATGTCGGGAAAGTGAATACGATGAGTCATAGAGTAACATTTGTTTCGGTTTTGGTGAAACGAGTCGTTCCGGTTGTAAAAAAAGTGTTTTTGTTTGTAAAAGTGATCATGTCAGCGTACCCTAAGTCCATTCTACTCTAGACCAACAGTATATTTTTCTTGATGAATAGCCAGAATAAACTTAAGCTCATCGCTGTCCTCCCAGAGTGCTGCCCTTCGATGCATCGTCGGTGGTTATGTGGCCACTGTCAGATTTCTGTAGCCTTTCATATCTGGCGTAATCCCAACCCGGGTCTGTCGTTGTCTCCATAGTGACTGTAACGCCCTCTGATAGTGTACTGTGACGAGATGCCAGTGCCATGCGTGTGCTTGTCTCTTGTGTCTTTGTATACGAGATGATGACTGGGTGCTCGCTGTTCTCGTTATGCTTTCTCTTCAGATTGTTAATGAAGCGGCTCGCCATCTGAAATGCCGGTCTATATTCTGAGTGCTTTGAGATTGTGCGCGTCTCGTCTCCTTTGAAGTATCTGACTACGTATAGCGGTGTCTTTATCATGATGTATTCCTTTAGTTTACTTGCTTGTGGTTTGAGGCGTCGCGTGTGTTCGGATTGCGGCTTGAAGATGAAGCATTGCCCAAAGATCGTCGTTGATCTCTACATCAAACATTTCACTGATCTCTTCTTTGATCCAGTCTATCTCTTCTGTGTATTCTAGCATTTCTGACATTATGCGAATGATTGAGTTCTTGATAAGTTTTGTCATGTGGTGTACTCCTCTTGATTATGGTATTATTATATCTTGCTTGCGCCTGGGTTGCACGAGTTTCGTCTACTTGGCGGCCGCGGCGGTGCCCGGAACAGCAAGCTTGTGCATGCGCAGATAGTAGTCTTTGTATGCTGCTTCAAAATCTTCCCAGATCTCTTCGCCGTCCCAGTCACAAGAGATGAGTACTGTGTATCCTGTCGTCAGAGTAACTTGAATTGCACCAGCACCCTTTGGGCCACATGGGCTCTTGCCTGCCCGGCCTAATGCATCCTTCTGAAGTGATGTGTACTTGATGCAAACGACGTGATTGAAGTTTACGATGTGTTCACTGCCGTGTGCGTCTAATGTTTCAAAGAGTGGATAAAGCATGTTTTCTCCTGGGTTGATTGGTTATGTTTATATTATATCTTGCGAACTTTTATGTTGCACGAGTTTTCGTCATCTCTTGGTGGGCTCTAAGTAGTCGAACCCTAGCAGTCCAAAGACTTGCTCTTCCGATCTACCTGCCGCAAGATTGTTTCCCCGAGCATCAAACAGGCCGTGCTGACTCAGCTTGAGATCTCGGGCTT
>Ga0160423_10001646_pt1 | contig 18698 bp, 13 predicted proteins | sample CRUFie14St8metaG_FD_108191 | JGI IMG/M metagenome (GOLD analysis project Ga0160423, IMG submission 108191) | Marine microbial communities from the Costa Rica Dome - CRUD Field 142mm St8 metaG | ecosystem: Environmental > Aquatic > Marine > Oceanic > Photic zone | place: Costa Rica: the Eastern... | reverse complement strand
TATTTTACTGGCTTAACCGAGAGTACAAGCACCGATATAATAATACCCACGCAACGTATTACAAGTTGCACCCTTATCTAAATTTACTACCACTAAACATCAAGAAAACTGGGAGATTCACACCCCCACCACAAGCTATGCCTGATGAGTGTAAAGACGCAAACACACTCGTTGCCTATCGAACTTACTACATGGCAAAGCAAGACAAATTCAAAATGGCATGGACAAGAAGAAAGAAACCTGATTGGTTTATAACTAAAGATGATCTATCTATAAGGAGAGAAAATGAGCATTGAAGATAATAACGCAAGTCTAGAAACAAAAGATATTGAGATCGCTGTAAGTGAGAGTAATAATCACATTTACATTGAGGCCTGGATAAAGATGTCTAACGGAGAAAGGAAGTATCACTTTGGACAATCAATTGAGAAGAAGGCTATAAAATGAAATTAATCACACTTGATTTTGAAACGTTTTATAGTAAGCAGTTTTCTTTATCTAAATTAACTACTGAAGAATACATTAGAAGTCCTTTTTTTGAAGTTATTGGGGTGGCTACTAAAATTGATGATGAAGATGCGACATGGGTGACAGGGGGGCATGAGAATGTGAGAACTCATCTTGAATCCCTAAACTTGCAAGACCATGCAGTCCTTTGTCAAAACACCATGTTTGATGGGGCAATTTTGTCATTTGTTTTTGGTATTCACCCCAAGCTCTTTCTCGATACTATGTTGATGTCCAGAGCTGTTAGAGGGGTACATGCTAGACATTCATTAAAAGTATTGGCAGAAGAGTTTGATGTTGGGAATAAAGGCACAGAAGTTTTAGATGCACTCGGCAAAAGATTACGAGATTTTACTTCGCCCGAACTTGATGCGTATGGTAAGTATTGTAAAAATGATGTCGAGTTGACTTATAAAATATTCAAAGAACTAGGCAAAGACTTTCCAAAGAAAGAACTACAACTAATAGATTTAACTTTAAAAATGTTTACTCGTCCTCTTTTGCGATTGGATACACCTAAACTGGAAACGCACCTGACATCTGTTCAGAAAGAAAAAGAAGAGTTGTTAAGTAAAGTTAGCTTATCTAGAAAAGAATTGATGAGTAACAAAATATTTGCAGAACTTTTAAAGGAACGAGGAGTTGAGCCACCACTAAAGATCAGTCCTCGAACTGGGAAAGAAACATTTGCTTTGGCTAAATCTGATGAGGGTTTTAAAAAACTTTTGGAACACCCTAACTTGGAAGTCCAAGCACTTGCTAATGCTAGACTCGGTATCAAATCAACATTAGAGGAAACAAGAACACAAAGGTTTATTGATATTTCAAATCGTGGATCGTTTGGTGTTCCTCTATCTTATTGCGGGGCACACACCACTCGTTGGTCAGGACTAGACAAAATTAATCTGCAGAACTTACCAAGTCGTGGAGAAAACGCAAACAGTTTGAAGAAATGTATTCTGGCACCAGACGGTCACGTTTTAATTGATTCTGATTCTGCACAGATTGAGGCAAGAGTATTGGCTTGGTTTGCAAAGCAGGACGATCTTGTTAAGCAGTTTGAGAACAAAGAAGATGTCTATAAAATTATGGCTACTCGCATTTACAAGAAGAGTATAGATGATATATCTAAAGAAGAGCGATTCATGGGTAAGTCTGTGATTCTTGGGTGTGGGTATGGCATGGGTCACAAGAAGTTTAGAATGTTTCTCAAGTCACAAGATGTAGAAATTTCTGAACCTGAATCTCATCACATTGTTAATACTTATCGTTTTAATAGTATGAACATTGCAAATCTTTGGAATGAAACGGACTATGCCCTACGAGATATGTTAGTCAGTAAAAAATCTAGAACTATTGGCAATGGTGCGATTGAAGTTAGAACTGGAGATAATGCATTTGTCTTACCATCAGGATTAAAGATATCGTATCCGAATCTGCGAACACATCAGAGTGGTGGGCTAGTTTATGATTCTAGAAATGGTATGACTTTTATCTACGGAGCAAAAGCAGTGGAGAATATCGTGCAAGGTATGGCTAGATGTGTTATCGGGGAACAGTTAATCAAGATTGCTAAAAAGTATCCTGTTGTTTTAACTGTCCATGATGCTGTAATGTGTGTTGCCCCTGAAGAAGAAAAGGAAGATGCACAGAAGTATGTGGAAGATTGCATGAGATATGTTCCTGAATGGGCAGAGGGTCTACCTTTAAACTGCGAGTCTGGAATAGGCTTAAACTATGGTGATTGCAAGTAATATGTGGCATAATGGTTTGATTTTACTAACTTTAGGAGAGAATGTGTCTCAAATCGCTTGGTCTTACAGTAGTTTAAATACTTTCAAACAATGTCCAAAGAAATACTTTCATACAAGAGTAGTGAAAGATGTAAAAGATAAAGAGTCAGAGGCTATTATTTATGGAAACCAACTACATGAGATCGCAGAGAAGTATGTTAGGGATAATGAGCCTATACCTGATGCGTTTATGTTTATCAAAGAACCTATTGATAAGATACTCAATAAATTTAAGGGTGATGTGTTTTGTGAGCATAGACTCGGTTTAACAGTAAATTTAGCACCTTGTAAGTTTTTTGATAAGGACGTTTGGTATCGAGGAGTTATTGATTTACTTATTGTAGACGGAGATACAGCAGTGATTGTTGATTACAAAACAGGAAAGAACCCCGCATATGCTGATACAAAACAGTTAGAAATCATGTCGTTAGCAGTATTTAGTCATTTTCCTGATGTTAAAACAATCAAATCTGCGTTATTATTTCTAGTGAACCCCGCTCTAATTAAAGCAGACTTTGATAGGGAAGATAAAACGGAGTTGTGGGCGAAGTGGTATGGTGATGTAGCACAATTAAAATCGTGTTATGAGAGCAATGTGTGGAATCCAATGCCTAATTTTACTTGTTCCAGGTTTTGTCCTGTAGAATCCTGTGAGCATAATGGGAGAAAATAAATGCCTTATGTAAATAAAAAGAGACCATATAAAAAAGAGTATGAACAACAAAAGAAACGTAATGAGCGTAAACCTAGAAATGAACGTCAACGTGCAAGAAGAGCAGTTGATAAAAAAGGAGTAGATAGAAATAAAAATGGTAAAGCTGATAAAAGAGAAGGAAAAGATATAGCTCATAAAAAAGCATTATCAAAAGGTGGTACAAACAAGGATGGCTACACAATACAAAGTAAGAAAAAGAATAGGTCATTCAAACGAACTAAAACTGGAGCAGTTGCTTAATTAAATTTTTCTTGGAGGAAGAATGGAAGTTATAGATAACAAGGGGCTACTTATGCAAGTAGATGACCCCAATCGTATTTTAAATACAATACCAAAGTCAAAACCTGCAGGTGATGGCAAAGTCGTAGTCTACTGGGGTATAGATGAGGCACAACAATTAACTAAATTAGGGTACAAGAACGTCCCATCCCCGATAAAAAGGGACTATGATTTTTCAGGTAGATTCAAACCTTTTAAACACCAAATCGAAACCGCATCATTTCTAACACTTAATCCTCGTGCCTGTTGTTTCAATGAGCAAGGGACTGGTAAGACGGTATCCGTTGCGTATGCTGCATCTTATCTTATGCAAGTCGGTAAAATCAAAAGAGTATTAGTTATTTGCCCTCTATCTATCATGACCTCTGCATGGATGCAGGATTTATTCTCCGTTGCTATGAGTAGGCATTCAGATGTTTGTTATGGCTCAAAAGAAAAAAGACAAAAGATTATCAATTCAAAAGCAGAGTTTGTTATTATAAATTTTGATGGTGTAGAGATAGTCAAAGATGAGATCGAAAAAGGTGGGTTTGATTTAATTGTAGTTGATGAGGCAAACGCTTATAAGAACACGACAACAAAGAGATGGAAAGTTTTAAATAAACTAATAAAACCTGAAACATATTTATGGATGTTGACAGGAACACCTGCTAGTCAATCCCCTGTTGATGCTTATGGACTGGCTAAACTTGTTGCTCCTGAGAATGTCCCTAGATTTGCGGGGAGATGGAAAGATATGGTAATGATTAGAGTATCTCAATTTACTTGGATTCCAAGACCAAACGCAAAAGATATCGTACACAGAGCACTACAACCTGCGATTAGATATACAAAAGAAGAATGTCTTGATCTTCCTGATATTACTTATATGACAAGACAGATTAATCTAACAGTACAACAAGAAAAATACTACAAGCTAATGAGACAAAAATTAGTTGTGAATGCTGCAGGAGAAGATATAACAATGGTCAACGCAGCTACATGTATGAATAAGCTATTACAATTATCAGGTGGAGCAGTTTATTCTGATGCAGGAGAGATAATCTCTTTTGATGTATCCCCTCGTATGAAAGTCTTATTAGAAATCATAGAAGAATCTGCACATAAGATTTTATTATTTGTTCCGTTTCGCCATGCTATTTTAATTATTAATGATGAACTCAAGAAGAAAAATATACCTTCAGAAGTTATTCATGGTGGTGTATCGGCTACAAAAAGAACAGAAATCTTTAAAAGATTTCAAGAAAAGGATGACCCAAAAGTGTTGATTATTCAACCACAATCTGCATCTCATGGTGTAACTCTACATAGAGCAGACACAATCGTATATTGGAGTCCTGTTATGTCTGTTGAGACATATTTACAGTGTAATGCAAGAGCTCATAGAGCTGGGCAAAAGAATCCAGTCAGTGTAATTCACATTGAAGGGAGTAATGTTGAGAGAAAAATTTACAAAATGCTACAAAATAAGATAGATATTCACTCAAATATAATAAATTTATATAAAAACTTTGCAAACTAAACTTATTTATATTATAATTAACAAAATTAAACAATTTCTCGGAGGAAATTATGGAACAATTGGAGTTAGACTTTGGAGATACAGTCGAAAAACAGTCTCCCTCCCTTAGTGATCTTACTAAGACTTACATCAAAATACGTCAAGCAAGACAAGATTTAGCTAGGGATTATGAAGAAAAAGATTCAGAACTTAAGAGGCAAATAGAAACTATTTCTAATACTGTCCTTAAGACTTTGAAGACTATTGGTGCAGATAGTGTTAAAACAGAGTTCGGCACGATTTCTCGCTCAATAAAAACCAGGTATTGGACTAATGACTGGGAAGCATTTAATAAATATGTGATGGAAAATGATGCTGTTGATCTTTATGAAAAACGTATTGCTCAAAGCAGAATCAAAGCACTTGTTGAAGATGATCCAAAAGCTCTACCACCAGGAGTTAGTTACGATACGACATATTCAATTACTGTTAGGAGGTCTAAGTAATGGCTATTAAAGAACCCTATCTCGTAACACTAAAGGATGTCGCACGATATCTGAGTGTGAGTGAGAATAATGTTCGTAACTTAATTAGAAAGAATCAAATTCCATATATTGTCGTAGGTGGTATATATAGATTTGATATGGAGAAAGTAAAAAACCATTTTTTAAAAGTTGAACCAAATCAGGTTTTTAAAAGTTGAACCAAATCAGGAAGGAGTCGCAAATGGCGAATGATTTAGATATATTTAAAGGTGGTTTACCCGATTTCATGAAGTCAGGTGAACTGGACGAGGCAACCAAAACTATCGTTGGTGCTAACAAAAAACTAGGAGGCCCTAGAAGAATCTCTATTAAAGGAGGGGTGTTCCGTTCCATGCAAGGTGGTCAGGAAATAGCCAAAGATGATTCTAGAGCACAAGAGTGGATTATTATACAAGCATCTCCAGTACATAGAATTTTCTATGATGGTCAATATAAGGAAGGTCAAATGTCTTCTCCTACATGTTGGTCTGACAATAGTAAAACACCATCTGAAGATGTGCCTGAACCAGTATCAAAGACTTGTATCGAATGCCCTAATAATATAAAAGGGTCAGGTAGTGGTAACGGTAGAGCTTGTAGATTTAACCGTAGATTGGCAGTATCTATGGCTAATAATATTAATGGCGAAGTCTATCAAGTTATTCTTCCCGCTACATCTGTCTTTGGTGATGGAGAGCAAAACAAATGGCCGCTCGATGCGTATACTAGATTTTTAGCAGGTAATGGTGTGTCGTTATCACACGTTGTTACTGAGGCTAGATTTGATACTGAAAGTGCTACACCAAAACTAATCTTTAAACCGTTAAGACAAGTTACACAAGAAGAGTATGAAGTTGTGATAGATAAAGCTAAACAACCAAATACCAAGTCTTTAGTTCAGTTAAAGGTTAGTTTACCAAAATCTGATGATACTAAAAAACTAGAAGAGAGTAGTAGTGAACCTGTTAAAAGACCTGCAAAGACTAAGAAAGAGACACCGAAAGATGCAAGTGACTTAGTCGCAGAATGGGATTAGACAATCACTATTAGTGGAGTATACTAATGTGTGCCCCATTCGTTTCTAGGAGGATATTAGATGGAAAACAATTTAGGTAAAAGAGTTCATTCCGAACTACATAAGCTACGCATACCTGTATCAGAGATGGAAATAATTCTAGGCACATCTAGGCAGTCAATAAATAAATGGAGTAAAAATTTATCTTCACCTAAAGGTGATAAATTAAAAAAAGCGATAATCCTACTTAGCATTATTGATAGAGTTAAGAATATTAGGGTTTAGTTATGTTAAGCCCCAAAGAATTTTTAACTAGGGTTTTACCGCCCCCGAAAAAGGATGTCTATTATTGTGCAGTTGATATTACTGATAAAAAAGTAAGACACTTTTTTGTGCCAACGTTAGAAGAACTACATGATAAAGGTAAAGAGATAAGTGATAATGGTGGCAATGCATACTTTGCACTTTCTACTTTTGATGGTACTAACGCTGAATTTCTTAAATCTAAAAGTAATACTAAAAAAGAGAACGGTGTAGAGTATTCTTTATCAGGTAGAAAACAATCGTTTACTAAAGAAATAAAATGTTTGTTTTTAGATATTGATGTTGGTAAAGAAAACAACTCATATACTGATCTTAAAAAAGCAGAATCTGAATTAAAAGATTTTTGTGTAAAAGTAAAAATGCCTAAACCCATTGTTAATAGGTCAGGAAATGGATTACATGTTTATTGGGATTTTGAAAAAGAGTTAGATACAAATGAGTGGAGACAACTCGCTACAGATTTTGTGGAGTTGTGTAAGGAACATAAGTTAGTTATTGATCCCGCAGTTCCACTTGATTCAGCTAGGATACTTAGAATACCAGGTACGACACATCAAAGCACTGAAACTTTTGTAAGTAATATCGTTGTAGGTGAAGTTAATAGTTTTGACACTTATAGAAAAATAATTCCCGCATCTAATGTAACTGCAAAGATAATCCCAAAAGATACTGAGTTTGACCAAGCATCTAGAACTATTTTACAAGGTAGTGAGAGTAAATTTAAAATAATACTTGAGTTAGCTAAAAAAGGTCTTGGATGTAATCAGATCAAACTAGCTTACGAAAAACCAAACGATGTTCCTTATGAAGTATGGTTAGGTATTCTTTGTGTTATGAAACCTTGTAGCGATTGGGAGGAGATGCTAGATGAAATGTGTGGTGGCTATGAGGGGTATAATAAAGAAGAGAACATAAAGAAAATACACTCTGTAACTAAACCACAGTTTTGTAATACGTTTGCTATGCAGAATCCTGATGGGTGTAAAGGATGTCCAGTCAAGGGCTTAGTTACGACTCCAGTACAAACAGGCTCAGTTGATAATCCTATTCAGGTAAATGAGGAAGCCCCAAAAGTAAAAGAGACCGATGCATTTACTGGTACTAAAAGTGAATTTGAAAGACCTAAATTATATCCTACTCCTTATGTTAGAAGAAACAATGGTGTATATAAAAGAATAGTAAAACCAGGTGAAGAAGGTGCAGAAGAGGAAGTGATATTCCAACAAGTATATGAAAATGATATTTACGCAGTAGAGTTATATAAAGACCAGAAGTATGGGTCTATGATAGGTTTAAGATTGCACTTGCCGATGGAAGGTGTGGAGACTTTCATGATCGCACTTTCTGATATGACATCAAAAGAAAAGTTAAGAGGTGAGTTGGCAAAGAATGGAGTTGCAGCAAGTCCTGCACAAATGAATGAAATAATGAGCTACCTTATTAGTTGGGTTAGTTTTTTACAGAAGAACAGGAAGGCACAAATGACATTTCAACAAATGGGTTTTTCAAAAGATAGAAGTTCTTTTCTTATAGGGCAAAGACTATATACTGCAGGGGGTATAAAGAAAGCACCCAACAGTGGTATTTTAGAACAACACTATAAACGATTTATAATACGAGGTAGTGTAGATAAATGGGGTCAGGCTATCAATAGATTGTTTGGCAGAAAAGGAGAAGAGGCTAGACGCTTTGCCTTTGGTCTTGGGTTTGGTTCTCCGTTCTATACGTTCTCTAAGCATGACGGTATATTATTAAACTTACGAGGTAAAGCAGGATTAAATAAAACAGCAACTCTACTTTGTATAAACTCTATATGGGGTGACCCTGAAGAATTAATGATGATGGGTACGGATACTGCAAATTCAATTATAAATAGATTTGGTCAGTTGCAATCTTTTCCTTTGACGATAGATGAATTTACAAATGTTGATCCTAAATTTCTTTCTAGTTTTGTTTATACAGTATCAGGTGGTCAAGGTAAAAATAGATTAGTAAAAGATGAAAACCAAGAAAGAATTAATGATATTAATTGGAAAGCCCCTGCTATATCAACTGCGAATGCAGACTTTGAAGATAAACTATCATCGGCAAAGGAAGACCCTGAAGCAGAATTAATTCGTATGTTGCAATTAGAAGTATTTTCAAATGGATTAGATGATGAGGAAAATGGTGATCTTGTTTCACAGGTTATAGATAATTGTGGTACGGCAGCAGAACCATACATAACTTGGATGCTAGGTAATATGGGTACTGCTAAAGATATATTTGATTCCTATGTTGATAAGATATCTAAGGATGCACAACTTACATCTAAAGAAAGATTTTGGAAACCTATGGCGGCCTCTGTGTTAAGTGGTATACATGCGGGGAATGAATTAAAATTATTTAAGCTAGATATAAAAAGTTTATATGATTGGTTAGTGCCTTGTCTGATTGATAAGAAAATAAATTACACGAACACAAATATTTCAAGTGCTCATCACATTGGTACATTCCTAAACGATAATGTTAATAATATGTTAGTCATATCAGGAGCAGCAGATAAGAGAATAAAAGATTCAGAGCCTGAGAGAGAACTACCGCTTGTGACACCTAAAGCAGCATTGAATGTGCGAGTTGAAACCGATACTAAAAATGTTTATTCAAGTGTAAATAGTTTGAAGAAATGGTGTTCTGAAAGACAGATTAGTTATAGCACCTTGATAGCCGACTTAGTTAATAGTGGAATAATAGAAGGCTCAGGTAAGTCCGTATTAGCCAGGTTAGGCAAGGGGTGGGCTACTACTGCTCAAGTTAGTTGTGTTGTCTTAAATGGTAGGAAACTAGATTTAGATATAGAGGAGTTACAAAATGCAGCTCGATGATGTTAATACCTTAGTCCTTGCAGGTGTCGTCGATTATTTTATAGTTTGGAAGAAATTTAAAGTTGGTAGTAGTTTTTTCTGGCCATGCCTTACTCAATGTAAAGAGGCTAAGGAAGAAGTTCTTCGTAAAGCTAAACGGGCAAGAGTTAAAGTAAAAATAAAATTACAAACTGAAGAGGGTGTACAAGGTCTTAGAGTGTGGAGAATAGATTAATTTAACTTAGAAACATCAGAGTAGTCTATTATAAGTTCACCTTCTTCAAAAATAAGTATTATTTGATTTCCGTCTTGTTCTACTTCTTGTAATTCTTGTCCTACAAAATCTAGTACACTTTCAAGTACATCATTCACTTATATATCCTAACTTATCATCGTAAAACTGTAAGTCTTTTGGTTTCAAACTTGACACACCACCAAGTTTATACAGTTCGTTTGTGTTTATGAATCGTCTTTTCATTTGGGCAGATTTATAAATAGACGATGATCTAATTGGCATTGTAGGAAACTTTTTATTAAATTCCTCTATTTCTTTCATAGCCTCGTTTATAAGTTCCTGATCGCTATGCAACACACCTATACTTGCTTTAGTTAAAAGTTTTAATCGTCTATTTAATACATCTTTATTTATAGACATTCTCGCATTATTTAAATCAAACTGTCTTGATATCTCTGCAGGTGTGAAACCCATAACTTGCATAAAAATTTGAAACTTACTTATATCGTCTACGATAGGTAGCCCTGCTAGTGATGTAGCAGTTTCTTCTTCTGTGTAACGGATACCTTTTAAAATATTTCTAAGACCAAGTGGAAGACTAATTTCTATAGCTCTTATAAAATCTACATCTTCTCTTTGTAGTCGTCTAGCACCTTCTTCAATATTTAAAGCCATTGCACCCACAGGGCCTAGAATAACTTCTACTGCTTTAAACAACAAACTCGCTTCATCATCTGCTGCAACTGGGGAAGAGAATGGTGATGCTCCACCACCTAGTCGCCTTGCGATCTCGATACCAAGTAGAGCTTGTAGCGGGCCTTTATAGATTACTTCACCAACACCTGCGGGTAAACCCACTGCAAGAGATGCGTCTCTCAAATAATTTCGTATTCTTTCTCCTGCTGGTATATCAACATCTTCATCATCAAGTTGATCAAATAGTGAACCAATCACCCACTGCCATAACTCCCACAACGGAACACCAAATAAACCTGCAGTTGCGAATGCAGTTGCGGATAAACCAAAGAGTTGATCTCGTGCTTGACGTTTTATATCTTTAATATCTGCATCACTAAATCCTTCTTTCTTTAAATCTCCAAACGAATCTTTTAACACTCTCCACCATGTGTAGTACATATTCACAGGATATTTTTTAAACATTAGAATAGATTTAAATTTAGGGTCTTTAAATAATAATCCTGAGTTTGATGCTGAATAATTAAAATGAGATTTTGTTGTTAGGTCTTTTGCGTACTCAAGTGCGTTTGCATATTTATCTCTACCTTTATTTAATATGCTTGGGTTTTGTTTTGCTAATCTATAAGCTGCAAGGAAAGTGATTTCTCTATTATATTTTTCAACAGTTGAAAACCCGTTCATGATAATCTGCACTGCTCTAGTAACTTTACCTGTAGCTATCTCTGCATTAGTCATTTCTTCAGGGTCTAATCCTGCTTCATTTAATTGGGTTCTATCAAGTACACCATCTATATATGCTTGAGATATTGCCGCAGCCTCTTCATTACTTAATCCACCTGGCACACTCTCACCATTTACTTTTACTCTATTTTTTCTACCACCTTTTAGTACATCTGTACTTGCTCTCATTAACGCTCTATAACTACTTTGCAATCCGTTTCTACCTGCTAATAAAGAAGCACCGTAGGTAGGAGTCTGTACAGCGTTAATCAAAAAAGCCGCAGGTGTAAGTAGATAGTAGGCAAAACCTAACTTACCAACATTATTTAGAATATTATAATCTTTACCTCCAACAGATATTACTGGCCCGACTTTAGGACTTCTTATTTCATCTAAATGTCTTTCAAGTGCTTCTTGTACATCTCTAAATGCACCTTCATCAGGGCTATTTACAAAGGCAGTTTTAAATAAAATCTCTAATTGCTCTAAAGACTTTTGCATTTTCTCAACATGTCGTAACCTAGATATTTGTCTAGCTTGACCGATTGAGGATGCTGCAAAAACTTCTTCAATATCTCCTGTTGCACCTAAAACATTTTTTCTTCTAACGATAAGAGACCTTAAAGCAGATCGCTCTGGTAATGTAGCTACAAACATCTCACCTAACTCATTAATAATTTGCTCAGAGTCTTTTAAATCTTTTACATTTTTAGAAACTATTTCTTTTATTTTTTTAAACTGTGGGATGCCGATTGTGTTTCCTGAATATAAAGAATCCCCAGTCATTTTACTTTGGAAACTTGTAATGTCTGTGATGTCTGGGTTTGTTTTCTTCATTTCATTTACGGCAGCAGCAGCCCTTTCCATTTCTCCTCTACTCTTGAAAGCTAGGCTTACAGGCTCAGTAGAAATACTGCCATCTTCATTCGTTACTTTTAATGAGAAGTTAACCCAGTATTTACCATTTCTTTTAAGAGGAAAATAGAATTTTAATTTAGACTTACTAAAATTAAATGTTTTAAATATTTCACGTATCTTTTCATCTGCTAAATCTTTTGCGACTCCTGAATCAACAAGTCTTACTTTGAAACTTTGTATGAGCTCATCGAATGCTTTGGAGTAATAATCTCTGACATCGTTATATAACTCTTTTCCTTCTGGGCCTATTTTTTCCCAAAGAGGTTTTAAGTTTCTATAGGCTTGTACTTGTTCTTTATATTCTGTTGTTTCTTTACCTGACTTAGGTTTTTTAGGTGGCCCTTCATTCATGTCTATATTTGCATATGTAGAACCATAGAATAAAGATTGTAAGGCATCATAGATACCGTTGTCTCTGTTCTTACCTTTAAATTCACCTATCTTCTTGGCGATCTCTGTGCCATCTTTTATACGAGTTCGTAGTTCCCCTTCAAAATCATTTTTAAACTTATCGAAATCAGTTAGTGGTTTTACTTCTTTACCATCTATCTTACCCTTCATTAGGTTTGTCCACGTATCTTTAATTAAATCGACACCCATTACTCTTAACAATGCTTTCCTAGACAAACTACTGCCCCCCCTTAGAACATCTTTTAACCTATCAGATATAGTTTTCTTTGGTAGACGTTTTATACCCTCATCTATAATCTCATTTATCTCTGTGTGATTTACAGGAGAGTCAAGATTTTCTGGGTGCGAGATACTTGCAGATATACCATGTTTTGTGGTTAGGGTTTCTTCTGTAAGTAATTTTTGTAAATTAGAATCTTTTAAAGTATTTGAATCAATCCCAAACCAATTTCTTATTGGGGTATCCATCTCTTCTGCTATTGCTTTATACTCAGGTTTTTCTCGCACTTGCCTTGCTAGATCATCGTACATATCCAAATAAAATAAACCAGGCTCTCTAGCTTTAGCTTGTTCTTGTAGTTCTTTAAAAAACCTGTTAATACCAGGAGTTGATATAAAAAATTCTTTCTTATACTTTTCTGAGTCAAAGCCATCGAAGTCTTTAGCTCTTCTTGTTACCCAATTATCAAAAAACTTTAAGGCTCTTTTTATTCTATTAGCAACACTTTTAAAAAATTTTTCTACAAGACTACTTGGTTCTTTTTGACTTAATGCCCACTTAGTAGTTTGCTCTGCGAACCATTCAGAAAAAAGATTATAATAATATCTTTCATAGGATGTAGCAAGTAGATTCTTTTTACTTTTTGGGGGTTTTAAATATCGTTTTATAAACTTTTCTATTACTTCATCTTTATCTATATCTTTATCTAAACTATACCCTGCTCTTTCTTGATTAAAACCCCTAGCATCATCAAATATTTTTTTGGATTTAAATTTATTTCTGTGATACCACTTAGCATAATCTGTTAAAAGTGCTTCTTGGGTTTCTTTAGATGCACCACTAAACATAGAATACTGTACTATATGCCCAAACTCATGCATAACTGTTTTAACAAGGTCTGGGCTAAGATTACCCTCTGAATCTGTTATAGGACGAGCAGTGGTATCTAAGTTTACATACATAGGGTATGTTGTTGGTGCCCCTGCATCTGCTCGCATATGACCATAATTATTTTCTTTTCTTGGGGCGGTAAATTTTCCTATAAAATTTTTATTGTATTTATTCCTTAAAAACGCAGATGTATCTTCATAGTTATGTATATAGATACGCACACCTCTCATATTTAATTTACGCATCATTGAATCTAATAAATTTTTTATACTTTCTCCTGCTTTATCTACTTTAGAATTTAATCTTTCTTCAAATTTTTTAGAGAGAACTGTTTCTGACGCATAATCTGTTGCAGGTTTAAAAGGGTCTCTTTTTGAAAACGGGCCATCAAAACTATTTAATTGTTTATATATTTGTGAAACGGACAACACCCTTGCCTCTAGAAGATCATTAAATATTACTTTTGAAAATAATGTCTGTGTATCATGTTTAGGATGCTCTTTATAATTTATTGGAATGTCAATATTATCTGCATCATAACTTCTATTATTAAACGCTTTTAATTCCAAAGGATTCAGATATTCTACTTTTTTCCCTTTTTGTGATATCTTGAATGGTATGAACGGGACTTGATTGACAGTACCCTTTAAAGTACGGTTATATGTATAAGCAATTAACCCATAGGGATTACCCTCTCCATCTTTGTTAAGGTATGCTATATCAAAATGGGAGTCTTGTTCATTTGATGAGGTTGTTACACCAATACTTTCCTTCATAATATCTACAAACTTTCCTGTCGTTAGTGGATACCCTTCAACAATCTTAGTAAATGTAGTATTCTCCCAATCTGATTTTCTTAGATTAGGTAGTAACTCTGTGAGTTGTTCAGTAGAAGGTATGAATTTTCCTGATGTAATAGTTTTAGGTGAAATTTTTTCTTTTAGTATTTTCCCTGTTTTTAAATCTAATTTAACATCTGCCTTACCAAGTCCTGGTATTTTTATATCTGTAAATTCAACTACAGATGAAAATATTTTACCCTCTTTATCACGTTTTTTTATTGCTCGTAGTGATTCTAAATCACCTGATAGATTTATATCTAAAGGAACTTTTTTTACTCCTAATTCTTTTAATGCTCTTAAGGTAATTGTAGATTTAGTAGCCCCGAAAGTTGTATCCATATCAGGTGCTAGAAGATCACTATCTCGGATAAATCCACCTTCTTTTGGTAATACATTTATTGCTGGTATATTTATAGGCTCGACACCTGCTTGTATTTTTTCTTTTTCTCTGGCAGTTGCATCTAATATGTCTTTACTAGTTGAGTCTCTTACATCAGTGCCATTTTTTACTAAATTAATAGCATCATCGACATCCATAACTATAGTGTGGGTGTTACCTTCAAATCCTTCTTCTGTTAAATCTTGAGGAGTAATTGATTTTGTATAATCAATAGGTTTTGCTTTTTTTACATTAGTAGCGGGGTCTATCTCATTACCTTTACCCCCTTTCATGTGCACATAAGTAGGCTCTATACCTTCTGTTGTTTTTACTTCTTTCGGTGCTAGTTTTGGCACAGACACAGGCTCAGTTATAATAGGCTCAGGTGTAGTAGGCTCAGGTGTAGTAGGCTCAGGTGTAGTAGGCTCAGGTGTAGTAGGCTCAGGTGTAGTAGGCTCAGGTGTAGTAGGCTCAGGTGTAGTAGGTGTAACGAAAAGATCATCTTGGGGTTCAAACTCAAAACCTGTTTGTCCTGCCTTTTCTAACTCTGCTTTTTGTCTTGTAGCTTCAGTTTGGAACTCAGGAGTTTGTAGTTTTTCTTTTGCTTTTGTAATTATTTCATTTACTTGATTGTTGTATGCTACGTTATCATCAAATGCAAGTTGTGAATCTACCCGTTGGTCTATACCTAGTCGCTCTGCTATATTATTAACAAAGGTGGCATCGGGTATATTTTCTCCTGTTTCTTCATATAGAGATTGTTGTTCAAATAAAAAGTTAGCATCATTATTAACTTGCTCTACTTCTTGCTTTCTTATATTTTCAACTTCTTCTTTTAGTATTTGTTCTTGTTGAAGATTAGCTTGCTCTTGTTGTTGCTCTGGAGTCAGTGCTTGGTCAGGAAATAATTCTTGCTGTGTAGTAGGTGGTAATGGTGCTCCCCCTGGTGGTGTTTCTTCTGGTGGTGTTTCTTCTGGTGGTAACTGGTCTCTTTCTTGTGCTTGTTTTTTCTGAGCTCTTTCTATAACTTTACCTACAGAACCAAATGGTGCACCAAGTAATGCGCCCCCCACTGCTGCTTCAAAGTATTCTTTGTTTGCTTCTTCACCAGTTAATTCTAGACCTGCTTGCCATCTTTCTAACGCTGTTTGAACAACTTCTTGTGGGACTTCAATAGCAACACCTAGTCCTGCACCTTTTGCTATAGTCTTTTTTAGACTTTCTTCTTTTAAACCTGTGGTTAAATTACTTATACCATCTGCTACATCTTTTCCTTCTTCAAGATTTTTTGTAGCTTTTTGAATTATTTCTTCTGCTGTTTCATTTGCAACCTTAGACCCACCGAGTCCGATTAATTTTGCAAAACCTGGAAAAAATTTTAAGGGTGTAACGTCAAGTAAAGTAGACCCTGCAGCACTTGCAGCTGCTTTTCCAATAGATGCTTCTATTTCTTCTTCACCTGCGTCAATACGTTGTTGGTTTTCTTGTGCTTGTCTACCTAAATTATTTGTTATGTATTGTAGTAATAAAGTTCCACTACCTGCGACAAGACCTGCTATCGGGCCACCTACTAAACTAGCACCTTTTGTTGCGGCTATTGCAGGAGTTAAAAAACCTGCCGATCCACCTGCTAATTCTTTAGCCCAGCGCCAAAAATCACCTACAGATTTTACATTTTCTAAACCACCTAATGATTCTCCACTACCTTCTTGAGCTTTTATCAAGGCATCTCTTGTAGTATCGTCATCTTTAATACCATAGGATATGGCTTCGGGTAAATCTAGTAGTGTAGTAAATTGATCTTTAAATGTGCTACCAAAACCTGCTTCTTCTACAGGTGGGGCTAGGGGGGTTGGTGGAGTAAATGTAGGTACTTCTCTTGGAATATACGGGGATATATTTTGAAAGTACGGATTGACTATAGACCGTATTTCGGCATCCGACATCGAGTCAGGAAACTCATATTTACCCTTCCCAGGAATATTTACATATTTAGCCATAAATTATCGTGGCATTTGGTAAGGAACATACATATTACCACTCTTAGAGGGTTTGCTTTGTGAAAAATCAAAAAGATTTTTATACGGTATACCTTGCCCTGCTTCACCAGGTGTGATACCAACATTGCCACCTCCTGCTGCTAGTTCATCACGTCTTTCTGCGAGCCCATTTAACTGAATAGTATATCTAGCTATTAACGCATCCCATTCTGCCGCTATAGCAGCTTTTTGGTCTTCACCTATAGCTTTACCAACAGATGTAATTTTGTCTGCTTGTGCGTCTAATATAGATTTGTTGAGGACTTTAATTTGATTATCTACTGTCTTTATATTATTTACATTAAATTTATTTTGTACTGTTAAACTTGCTATTTCTTTCTGAGTTTTAATTTGTTTATCAAGTATTTCTTCTCTACTCTTTCTATTTAAAGCAGAATCTTCTAGTCTAGCTCTTGTAGCTGCTATATTATTTGCAAGATTAAATCCTAATTTAATTACATCGTTATTTAGTTTCTTATTATCTCTAGCTAGGTCAAATGTAGCTCGTGCCATCATATTTCTCGTTGAAACTTCTGACTCTCTTTCTTTTGTTAATTCTGCATCAAACGCTCTTACATCACCTTCTTGTTGTTGATTAATTACTTGTAAAAGACCCATTTGAGCTTTTGTTATATCTCGCTCTCCTTGTCTGACTACTTGTAGAGTTTTTTGTAATTGGTTAAGTGGAGCTCCTATTGCTTTTGCCAGAACACTTAGTTCAGCACCAAGTCCTCTTCCTTGTGAAGGCGCAGATAAAATTGATAATCCTGATTGGAGAATAAACATATCTAATCCTCGCAATCTATCTTTTTCATTTTGATCTTTTAATTCATCTATTAATTTTTCATGCCCTGCTACAATATCAACTTTACGTAATTGATTTCTTTGTTCTAAAAATTCTTTTGGACTTCTTGCTTTAAAAGCAACAAAATCTGGTGGTAATATATCCTCAGTTGCGCCCCCAAATTTATCCCTTATACTAGACATTAAATTAGTAGCTTCGTTAGCTATTGAGTCAAAACTTAGTGGGTCAACTTTCGGTTCATCAACTTTTTCTGGTTTGTCAATTTTTTCTGGTTCTGTTACTGGTTCTGTAACTTTTGTATCTGTAACTTTTGTATCTGTTTCTGGTTTTGTGATTTTTGTTTCTTCTAATTCTTTTCTAGCCTCTTCATTTAACAAGTACGTTGGTATTTTACCTGTCATCTCCATTTCAGACGTAGTTTCTTTTTCAGGTTGTAATTGTTTATTTAAAGTCGCTAACTCGGCTTCTAATTCTGCTCGTTTTTCGTTTGAAAGTGGTAAACCTCTAATACCTGATTTACCTTCTTCTAGCATTTTTTCTATTTGATTTTTTCTAAGTAAAGTAGGGTTCACATCAAGAGCAGACCCAAGAGCAGATTCAATACCCGATACAAGTTGTCCTTCCCCACCTCTAGGTCTTAATAAGTCTCTGTTAGACGCTATACCTTGGCTATCAGGTAACGTTGTTTGGTTTTGGAGAGCCCTTGCTCTAGGATTAACATTTTTACTTTGTACACCCACAGGCACTATATCCTGCAATAAATCTTCTTCGCCAGGTAATTCAGTTTGGTCAGTGGTAGGCTTTAATGTGTTTAATATATTTTCACGTTGCCTGATTAGATTAACAGGGAGGGCCTTATTAGTTTGCATAAATTTAGCTATCTCTGCATCTAGTTCATCTAATCTTTTTCGTAATTCACCACCCTGATTAAAAGACACTCTACCACCTTCATACATACGCACTGCGCCTGGGATACCCATAGTCTCTTGACCAGTAGGCTCATCATATTTTATCATCCCACCTTCTTTTGCAGTAATT
>Ga0160423_10001645_pt1 | contig 18699 bp, 18 predicted proteins | sample CRUFie14St8metaG_FD_108191 | JGI IMG/M metagenome (GOLD analysis project Ga0160423, IMG submission 108191) | Marine microbial communities from the Costa Rica Dome - CRUD Field 142mm St8 metaG | ecosystem: Environmental > Aquatic > Marine > Oceanic > Photic zone | place: Costa Rica: the Eastern... | reverse complement strand
TCGATATCCTCTTCAATTGGAGAACAATGCTGAAAAGCAAATGTGATAGCTGTTTTGCCTATTGATTTTGCACTACGGATATCGTCGGCGGTTCGCGCTAAAAAAATTAGATCAGAGTTTTGTTCAAATAATCTATTCCATTTTCCTATTTCGGAAAGCGTTTCTCGAGCACTTTCCCAGTAAACGATAGTTGCATTAACACAGGTCACCCCGCCATCGCGCATTTCTTCGAAAACGGACCGGTTCCATTTTGCATACTGAGCGGCATCGATTATATAACCGTCGAAATTTGTTAGAGGTCGTACCATTTTCTCACCTTAAAAAAGATCAAAACTTTTATTCGGTGGGGACAGGACCTTTGCTAGCTTCTATGGGCGACTTTGGTTGGGATCGAAGGTTATCTTTTAGATATTTTGTACTGTAGCCATTGAAAAGATGACCAAACAATCCGCGATTTAAGTCTGAAGTGCCAAATAACCAATCTGCTATAGGGAAGGTAAGGTTCATATTCACTTCCATCATAAGGGATCGGTTATGATGGGATGTATGGTGACGGCGCAAGGTATTTATAAACGGCATGTGCCGCACAAAACGATTTTCATCTACATGGCAGCAAAAGTGCATGAATTCGTATGTGAGATACATTCCTGTCGTCGAGCAGATGAACAGCCAGCCCACGTTGCTTCCAAATAGGTGACCAAATACCGCTACTCCAGGGAGCGACATCATTATAAATATTACTAAGGCGTACGGTGGGAAAACAGTAACGCGCCAATCTTCTTGACCTCTAAAGCGAATCTCTTCATCAGTAAAAAATTTGTGATGGTTTAGCGTATGACGTTCGTAGATGGCCCTTAGTCCAAAAAAATTAATACGCCGGTGCATGACGTATTTATGCAAAAACCATTCAAAGACGTTAGCCAATACTATTGTTACAGGTATTGTAAACCATTCATACCAGACTACTGCGTTTATGTGCTGGATATATACCCACATCGCAGTTATCCCAATCGCATAGACTACTGCTATATGCAGATATCCGTTATACCAACCATCGATCTTTTCTCTATATTGATTTCTAAAAAGAACCTGCTGTTTTCCCATCATGGCTTTGCTCCATGCTTGTCATCAGTGAATATTTTGCTGTTGTGATTTATAAAGATACATATTTATAGAATTTTTTCCAGTTTTACAAATTTTCTATCATGTCTATTTTTGTAGTTTCGTTATCAAACTATCTAGCCAATTTTACTGCTTCACGCTTAAAGAAAAAGTAGCCTGCGCCAGTTTTTGAAGATATATGTCGGCGCCGGCCAAATGGGTCAGATGTCCTTAATAAGGAGTTCCCTTTGCTACTCTTTCAAAGAGCAACTCAGGAAGTTTCAACGCTAAATCAGGCCAAATCATTATCGCTCCGAGACAGATGAATTCTAGGGCAATGAAAGGTAAGACGCCTCTGTACATATCCCCTAACCGTATTTCTGGTGGGCTAATTCCACGCAAATAGAATATAGCAGGTGCCATCGGCGGTGTTAAATAGCTCGTCTGAATAACAACTAGGAACATAATACAGAACCAAACATCATCCACTCCCATAGACCTCAATACCGCTACTGAAACAGGGATTATAATTAGGATGATGGATATTAGATCTAAAACAAAGCCTGCAATGAATGCTATGACCATTAGGATGATCATTGTCGCCCATGGTCCCAATTGGGCCGTTTCTAATAAATTTTGAACAGCACTTATTCCGCCAAGGGCGACAAAAACGCCAGCAAACATCACGCCGCCTAGTAAAATGGTAAGGATCATTGCGGTTATTTGTAATGTTTTCAAAAATGCTTGTTGCATGATATCAAAATTGAAAGTTCCGTATATTAAAGTCATGATAACAGTTCCAATCGCTCCCATGGCGGCAGCTTCCGTTGGAGTTGCCAATCCCAGCATGATTGTGCCGAGCACAGCGAAAATAAGTATCAATGGCGGAACAAGTGCCGTAGCGGTAATCCACACTTTTCTAACAAATGGAGGATCATCTTCGGCCGGAGGAAGGGATGGACCGTCCTGCGGCCTGATAATACATCGGCCGAGGATATAAAGAATATATAAACCGGCTAGCATCAAACCAGGTATAAGCATGCCAACGAAAAGGTCACCCACTGACACATCGGCAACAGGGCCAAGTATCACAACGACTACTGAAGGTGGAATTATGGTGCCGAGTGAACCACCTGCACAAATTGTCCCTGAGATTAGACCCTTGTCATATGCATATCGAAGCATCACCGGTATCGCTAATAGACCCACAACAGATTCTGTTGCGCCAACAACGCCACTGGCTGCCGCAAACACAACGCAAAGTAAAACAGTTCCAACGGCTAATCCGCCGGGAAGGCGCCGCGTCCAAAGATGAATTGCTTCAAAGAGTTTTTCAGCGATCCCTGATCGTTCAAGCATGGTCCCCATAAATATAAATAGTGGAACAGCTGCAAGAACATAATAGGATGCTACATCGTCAACTTTTGCTACCAACTGATAAACTAGTGCGTCTCCAAAACGATAATATCCAAAAAAGAGTGCAACACCCATTAAAGAGAATGCTACAGGGAACCCAATAAAGATGCATATCATCAATGCTGGAAACATTAACAGGCCAATGCCTAGTGCTTCAAAAGTCATGATCTGTTCTCCACACTAGCATCTTCATTGGTGACATAATCCATTGTGGCCTCTTCAAGCGCACCAAAACCGTACTGCTCGATATCTTTACCCTGCAATATCATGAAGTTTTTGAGCACTTCAGATATAGCTTGTAATGACAATGAAATGAAACCGATCAACCAAACAACGCGGAATGGCCAAATAATTGGATTCCAAGCCGATTCACCGGAAACTTCGTTTGTCACATAAGCTTCGATTGCATATTCATAAAGTCCATAGGTTGTCCAAATGCACCCGGGAAGCATGAGAATGAGATAACCTAGAAAGTTAACCAAAGCTTTCCGCTTTAGGCTCATTTGCTCATACAAAAAGTCTACGCGAATGTGTGCTCCCTGTTTCAAGCAGTAACCCATCCCAAACATATAAGTTGTCCCTGCCAGCATATAGCCAACTTCATATGCCCAAAATGTTGGCGCATTGAAGAAATGTCGTGCAAGTACTTCATATACCATGGACAATATAAGTGGGAGCATAACCCATGCACCTACAAGTCCGATTAGTCCCGAAAAGCGTTCGATTAGTCGAACAATAGCTACCATTAGTAAATCCTTTTCTGAGATTAAATTTGCGACCGGTTTTTCATTTTTTGCGGTTACTCGATTGCTGACACTTTCCTTCTCAATACAGATTGGGAACAGAATTTCTCTTCATTACTAAAAAAAGGGCATCTGTCGTTTGTAAAAACCAATATGTAGAAAACTGTTATTCAAAAGCATTAATGATAGTGACTTGGGTTTTTTGGAGCGTCAACCTTGGACATGTAACCGATATAAGCCATCAGTAGGCCGATATCATCAATGATTCCGATCAAATATTCTTGCATTGGCGATGTGGCAATATTTCTTTTAATTGAAGATATTTGAGATCGATAAAAATGTGGCACAGAAGAATTACTTTTTTAGGATATGAAAATGCTTGGTTTAAAAAATAAGTTGGCAATTGTAACAGGAGGAGCTTCTGGGATTGGTCGTGCAATTGTTATGCGGTTAGCCAGCTCTGGAGCATCTGTTTTTTCTGGTGATGTGGATGAAAAGGGTAATATGGAGACGGTAGACCTTGCTGCCGACTTAACGGGTGAGGTAAAGGCCGCATATTTAGATATTGCAGACTTGAAAAGTATCGAAAGTTTTAGAAGAATCGTTTTCCAGCATCGGAAAAACGACCCAGAAAAAGCTGACATTATCGTTAATGCAGCTGGTTGGGATAAAATTCAACCTTTTTTGGATTCAACACCAGAATTTACAGACAAGGTTCTCAATACCAATCTAAAAGGCCCCATCAACGTAGTTCGAACATTTCTGCCCTCGATGATTGAAGCGAATGACGGGAAAATTATAAATATTTCGAGTGATGCGGGACGTGTCGGGTCTATGGGGGAGACGATTTATTCAGGAGCTAAGGGTGGTATCATTGCGTTTACGAAATCCTTAGCAAGGGAAACTGCAAGACACCGGATTAACGTCAATTGCGTATGTCCTGGTCCAACAAATACGCCTTTACTCGCGGTTCAACCTGAAGAGATGCAAGAAAAATTAACCAGAGCAATACCCTTTAGAAGAATAGCGGAGCCGGAAGAGATTGCCGATGCGGTTCTATTTTTTGCCTCTAATATGTCTAACTATATCACGGGGCAGGTGCTCAGTGTGAGCGGTGGGCTTACAATGGCAGACTGAATGAAGTCAATATATGAACATATTCAAAGTAAGGAGTCGTAAGATGAGATTTGAGAACAAAGGTGTTTTGGTAACAGGCGCAACAGGGGGAATTGGCCGGGAGACATGTCTTCAATTTGCAGCAGAGGGGGCGGCAGTCGCTGTAACGGACTTAGATTTGGCACTTGCCGAGAGATTGGCTCACGAAATCCAAGAAAAAGGCGGCAAAGCAGTTGGTTATGAACTTGACGTAACAAACCAAGAACAGACTGATGCTGTTGTCGATCAGTCTGCAACAGATCTAGGATCAATTGATATCATTTTTTGTAATGCGGGAATCCGAGAGATTCAGCCGGCGCACCAGTTACCGTTAGACGAGTGGAGAAACGTCATTGAAGTAAACGTCACTGGTGTTTTTGTGTCAGCGCAAAGCTTTGCAAAACACTGCATCTCAAAAAGTAAGCCGGGCGTAATCATAAATACTGCATCTACGTTAGGCGTGATGGGTTCAACATCAAGGTGTGCTTATTCAACTTCTAAACATGCAGTTGTTGGGATGACAAAATCGTTAGCAATGGATCTTGCTCCTCACAATATTCGCGTAAACGCCGTGGGGCCAGGTGTTATACGCACACCACTGACTGAACCTTATTTCCAAGATGCGGAGATGGCGAAAAAAATAAACGACATTCACGCTATGAAGCGCACGGGTGTTCCATCTGAGATAGCAAGTGCAGTTCTTTTTCTCGCCAGTGATGACGCAAGCTTCTGCACAGGTCACAATTTGGTTGTTGACGGCGGTTGGACAGCAGGAAAAAGTTTTTAAATCTCTCTATGATCTGTATTTGACCGGATTATGTCGCTGCCTGCTTTTAAGCTTTAATTGCTGCCGTCGTGCCTGGTGGTGCGTCCATATCTGGTAACAATGGCATCCTCTAGCGATATATCCCGATGTGCTACCATGCCACCGATTTTGACTGCATACTTTCTATTGCATTAAAGAAATCGTGTTTGTGTAAAGTTATCTTAAAGAATTTCAAACTAATGGATCTGTCTATACTGTTTTTCCAATTTTTACATTCTAATTTGTGGCGAACTGATTATTATTACGACCAAAATAAGGAAGAGGGGCCAGCATGCTTCATAGTGAAAACAGTGCAGAAATAGAAAATAACGGCACTATCTCGGCTGAATTGACATATATTGTCAGGCAAAAAGAAAAGCCATACTTTGAGAGTTCTCACAGCACGGGGGGTGAGCCCAAAGTGTTTTTTGAAACTGAAAAGCGACGTGCCAACATTAGTGACATGCGCCCTCACGTTTCTCGATTTTCAATTGATACCAATGGATTTGAATTGATTAATCACGAAACGAGCGTTGATGATCTATATAATGATGCCTTAATAGAGGCACGATACAACCAAGAGTTAGAGGATCTATTAAAGCAACACACAGGGGCAGACAAAGTTGTCATTTTTGATCACACACGACGGTCAAATAATGATGACGGTGCCAAAAACGCAGATGGTAGGCGAGGGCCAGCTGTTAGAATACATGCCGATTATACCGTCAAGTCTGGACCGCAGAGAGCAAAAGATACTTTGGGTGAACATGACTTTAACGAAATTATGGCTAACGGTGGCAGAGTAGTTCAGGTAAATGTATGGCGACCTATTACAGGGCCAGTAGAAAGTTCCCCTCTCGCTCTTGCAAGTGCCACCAGTATTCCCGCGAATGATCTTGTTGCGACAGATCAGCGCTTTCCGGATAGGGTTGGTGAGATATACCAATTAGCTTTTGGAAAAGGCCATGAGTGGTTCTATGCTCCAGGTATGATGCCTAATGAGGTCATACTAATAAAAGGTTGGGATAGCTTAAATGATGGCCGAGCCCAATTTACACCGCACGGAGCTTTTGAGCATCCATCCGAGACGCCAAAATCAAAGCCTAGAGAAAGTATTGAGACGCGCACTTACCTCGTCTTCAAAGGATAGCACCGGTCAAAACGCTTGTATTCTTGCGTATAACTTCAAGGCGGATCCGGTTGATCTGCTTCTTCATCTATCGTTAATAGTGAAGAGCAAACTCGTCACAGATATCCTTGAAAATCATTTTTACTCTCGTTCCAATTCAAACTCTTTTCATCATCTCGGGGGGAGAAAATTCGTCATCGGCAGTCATTAAGTTTCCGGCAACGCGCAAAGCGTCGCGGTCCGATGGCTCGCTTTTCCGTGAGTCAAGATCAGCTAAAACTATCATATAAGGAACCTTATCCTGGAAGGCTGGTTGTATAGGGTGATAAACTTCTACATACGAGTGCACAACGCCCTTTCCTTCTACGGAAAAACCCATTTTGCATCTCTGTCAGTTGTCCAAGGACAAGCGGTGGTGGGCGTATATCCTAGTAGCCCGTTGGATTTACCTTTCTGCAGCCTGAAATCTCTTTTCGAGCAATATTGAAAAAAATCAAGGTTTTCCCGATCTAGATCTTCAATTGTAAGCATCATGCCCATGTAATCACCTTAAATTGGCATTATTATCTCCCCGGTTTATCCGTGGTCCTTAGCCATTACGATGGCGGATCCAATTCCGGGCATTGTCCATCCTAAGTTCGCTGTGACTTCCACATTTTTAACCTGCCTGCAACCACCTTCACCTTTCTTGCAGAACCCATAATCTCTAAATTGAAGAATGGTTGTGAATTTGAATGCATCATACGACCCTGTTACGTCTACGTCGTCTGGTCCCAGCCCTGCATTCGGTCAAAGTATTCCTTTTGCATAATATCCTGCATCTGTCATAGCATTTGATATGGCCCAAGTAGCGAGTGAGTGAGTTGATTCCTCAGATCCGCGTCTATAAGTTGTTTCTGCAACACCGCAAATCGAGTATTTACCGCGAAGATAATTCTCAGAGCTAACGTCATGGTCAGAGATGCTGCTTAGTGTCATCGGAAATAATCCCCCTTTGTCTTAAACCTTTAATGTAAACTAACATGACGTTTTTTTAGGAGGCTCTATTCAACTAAATTTGTTTTATCGTGGGTGTAAACTGGCGTCTGATTAGCGTTTGCTAGTTCATGTTGGTGGGCAATATGCTATTTGGCTTGTTAAAAAATATTTAGGAGGTAGGTACATGAGGGTAATTGTAACTGGAGCTAGCCCAGGTATTGGTGGTTCAACAATTCGAAAATTAGCACAAATAGCAAATCAAAAGGGTGAACAATTACAAATAGCGGCTTGTGAGATTACATTAACAGATGATTTAAAGTTCCTTACTAAGGAAGTAGAAAGATTGGGAGCTAATGTAAAGGTCTTCACAGGAGACCTTTCTGAGCCAGAGTGTCCAGCGAAAATAGTTGGTGATTCACTCAAGGCTTTTGGTGGATTGGACGCAGTTGTAAGTAATGCAGGTATCACAAGTCCTGCTCCTCTAATAGATCTTCCAGTGTCAAAATGGGACAAATTATTAAATGTGAATACGCGCGCAACACTTTTATTAGCACAGGCTGCATACCCTGCGTTGAAAGAATCAAAGGGCGCCTTAGTTGCTGTCGCATCCATGTCGGGGATGGGAGCGCACCCGGGGATGGGGGCATACAGTCCCAGTAAAGCCGCATTGATATCTCTTTGTCAGGTGCTCGCACAGGAATGGGCATGCGATGGAATAAATGTAAATACGGTTTCACCGGGAATGGTACGTACCCCTTTAACACAGAAAGTTTATGAAAATAATCAGATAGCAAAAGAAAGAGCTGCTTTAGTGCCGTGGGGCAGGGTAGGGAATCCGGAAGACATCTCCAACACGATCAGTTTTCTCTTGTCGCCCGAGGCCAGTTATATAACGGGCCAGAATATCCTAGTAGACGGGGGCTTCGTTGACTCTTTATATCGTCATATCCCAGGTCTACCCGATAGTAGTAAGATTGATAAGAATTAGGGGCTAGGACTTGAAATGTTCGCACTTTTAAGGGGAGCTAACCCGAAGTCTCGCATTATTTGTGTTTGCTTTTTAATGGCGGCAATTGCTTGGGGTTCTGTATTTTACGGGCATAGCGTCTATTTAAAAGCTCTAACGGGAGACGGCAGATGGTCAATCGGTCAAATTTCAACCGGAATTACGATCTTTTGGATTTCAAGTTTGCCAGGAACACTTTTTGTTGGATATTTGATAGATAAAAAGGGTGCAAGTTGGGTTGTTTTCATAGGCGCATGTTGCATCGGTTTTTCGCTAGTAGGAATAAGCTGGGCGCGCGATCTTTGGCTAATATTTGTTTGTTACGGAATAATGGGTTTTGCCTATCCGGCAGTTGGCGCTGCAGCTATTAGCGCCACACTTTCTCCATGGTTTTTTAAAGATTTTGGATGGGCATTGGGACTTTCCCTCACTGGAGCAAGTGTTGGAGGCGCTATAATCCCACCTATTATGACGTATACTATACAAGAGCTCAGTTTCCCCCTGACAATGATTTTCGTAGGGGGAATAGTATTCTGTATATTGTGCATGTTAACGTTCATACTTGCATATACCAAACCTGTAACGGTGAAGTCCGTTACTCCAATTCATTCTAAGAATCCCATTGCGGTAGGCTTATTTAAACAGGGGGTTTTTTGGAGAATTTCGATTGCGGCAGGCATGGCGCTTGCTGGTCAGGTTGGTTTTCTGGCTCATCAAATACCTATCGCCCTTCAGCAAACAAGCGAATTTGCATCTGTAATTTCCGTTACTATAGTTGCAATATCAGCAGCTATAGGTCGTCTAATGACAGCGTTCGCTAGTCGTTTAGTTGGCGTGACCAAAATAGCGGCTCTTTGCTACGCTTTCCAAGGGATAGGGATTCTTATAGTTAGCCTTGCCAAAACGACAGCTCTACTTTGGTTTGGTTGCTCGGTGGCTGGCCTTGTCGTTGGGGCAATTGTAATGCTCTCTCCAATGCTTGTAAGAGAAGCGTTTGGATCTATGGACTATGGTAAAAATTACGCCGCGGTTAACGTCATTTTATATCTCTTCGCGGCTGTAAGTCCTTGGTTTCTGGGACATATGTTCGATCATCATCAATCGTATGCAGTAGGATTGATGACTTTGTTTATTATTCAAGTAGTTGCTGCTGTTCTTATATTGCCAATTGTTAACTCAGCAAGAGTTAGCCCTTGAGTGCTTGTTCCATCTCCTCCTTAAGAGCATCAAGTTCATCTTTTGCATCGAGAGCTGGCTTAACGGGCTCTGGTTCTTTGTTAGCAGACCCTTTTCTTCTCTCATTCGTTAATCTAATGGTTTCTGCTTTTGTCTCCGCAGTAACTTTTATTGTTTGTCTTTTATCAACCGGTAGAGAGTCAAAAATAGTTTCTGCTTGATCGTAGTCAGATTGCGATCCACTCTCCGCCGCTTTATTAAGCTTACGCGCTACGCCTTCTGTACCTTTTAATTTAGTACTATCAGCTAGAATGCGTAAGCCTTGTCTTGTATCCGCGTCTACCTCTTTGACGTCATCCATGATAACCTCCGGCTCTTCAGTGAGCCCCTGTGGATATTATTTGTGGAAAATTAACTTTTCCCATAATAGTTTACAACAATTTTGTGACAAAAACCACTCATGCGTGAAATATTATGTCGCATTTAAGTGTGATTGGGAAATTTAAGTAGAATTCTGCTTTTCAATTTAAGTTAGGAAAAAAATAATGATTTTAATTGGGCGTAATGTGTCTCCATTTGTTAGACGGGTAGCTGCTTTAATGCGGCTGCTAGAAATCGACTTTGAACAACGTTTTTTGGCGACTGCGGATTCTATTGATGATATCGCTAAGTATAATCCATTAGGACGTGTTCCTTCGTTAGTACTAGATGATGATGAGATTTTAATCGATAGCTCAGCAATAATTGACTATTTACTGGAAGCTAAAGATCAAGATGGAAAATTTCTATCCAAAACAGGTTTTGGGCGTCGGCTTGTGTTGCGATCTGTCGCTATCGCGCATGGTGTTATGGAGAAGGGTGTGGCGTCATCTTATGAAAAGACAAGGCGTTCGCCAGAAAAAGTTAGTGAAGAGTGGTTAAGTAATCTGCAAAGACAGATCGTCTGGGGATTAGAAGAGTTAGAACGAACGGCGGAGCAATCTAAGGAATGGTTACACGGCAATACTCTTACTCTTGCTGACATCACAACAATTTGCGCATTTGATTATATAAATATTAGACATCAGGGATTATTTGATCCTAATATTTTTCCAGCCTTGCAAGACATATCTGATCGAGGAAACGAATTGTCCGCCTTTTCTGAGACAAAGCCATCACACTTATAGATAAAAGCAATTTTAATAGTTTTCTGGGTCTACATCCTGTTTAATGCGCTGATAACTGCTTTAATCGGGGCGAGTGTAATCGATGTGTCAATTCCAACGCCGAATACGCTCGCGCCATTTTCATCTGGAACTTTAAGTTCTATATAGGCCGCTGCTTCAGACGCTGAACCTGCTGTTCGTGTATGTTCAATATAGTCTTTTAGACGAAACTTAAGATCAAATGTATCTCGCATGCCTTGAATAAAAGCCGCGATAGGTCCGTTTCCAGTTCCTTTTATCTCGTATCGAGCACCGTCAAAAGCAACCGTTGCTATCATGCGTTCAAGGTCATTGGAACGTGATGCCGCTTCGGAGGAGAAGGAAATTAGCTGAAACGGGCCATTTTGTTCAATGAATGTTGATTGGAATGCTTTCCAAATTTCTTCTGGCGTTATTTCTTGGCTGGTGGCATCAGTAATTTTTTGAATAACCTGGCTAAACTGAGCCTGAGCGGCCTTGGGCAATCGAATGGAGTAGTCGTTTTCTAAGATATATGACACACCTCCCTTACCGGACTGGCTATTTACACGAATAATAGCCTCGTAGTCTCGTCCTATATCTTTCGGATCTATGGGGAGGTAGGGCACTTCAAATAAGGGACTATTAGCAGTTTCCATTGCTTTCATCCCTTTATTGATAGCGTCTTGATGTGAACCCGAAAACGCCGTATGCACAAGTTCACCCGCGTAAGGGTGCCGTGCATGGATTGGAAGTTGATTGCAGTGGATAGCCGTATCCATAAGTGAATTGATATTTGAAAAATCAAGTTGTGGGTCGACGCCCTGGGTAAATAAATTTAGTCCCAATGTAACAATATCCACGTTGCCGGTTCTTTCACCATTACCGAATAATGTTCCCTCCACCCTATCTGCACCAGCCATTTGTGCAAGTTCGGCGGCCGCTACACCTGTGCCGCGGTCGTTATGTGGATGGACGGACAAGATAACTTTTTCACGGCTTCTAAAGTTTGTGTGCATCCATTCGATTTGATCTGCAAATATATTAGGCGTGGCCATTTCAACTGTTGAGGGCAAATTGATTATTGTGGGGTTTTCACTACTAGGTTGCCAAATATCCATGACCGCTTCACAAACTTCTAAAGCATAGTCAAGTTCGGTGCCGGTAAAGCTTTCCGGACTGTATTCTAATCTGACATGACTGCCAGAATTTTCTAGCATGGATATTCGATCGCGAACCATCTTGGCACCATCAACAGCTATTTCTTTAACTCCATCTCGGTCGCTTTCAAATACGACACGCCGTTGAAGAGTGCTGGTCGAATTGTATAGATGAACAATACAGTTTTCTGACCCCAATAAGCTTTCGCAAGTACGTTGTATTAATTCCTCTCTAGCTTGCGTCAGAACTTGTATAGTAACGTCGGAAGGAATGAGATTTTGTTCAATGATTTCTCTTACAAAATTAAAATCAGTATCTGAGGCAGCAGGAAAACCAACTTCAATTTCTTTAAAGCCCATTTCCACCAATGTTTTAAACATCCGATGTTTTCTAGGCCCATCCATGGGATCTACAAGTGCCTGGTTGCCATCTCGTAAATCTACACTGCACCAAATCGGAGCGGAACGGATTGTTTTGCTAGGCCATTGTCGGTTCGTGATGGGAATAGCAGGGTAAGCTTGGTATTTGTTAATTGGCATACGAGTCATGGCGAATATCCCTGTGGCCGAAATCTATAGAAACTCTTTAAAAAGTATTTGTTTTAAGGTGAAATGATTTTTTGAAAACGCCTTTTCGCCCGGCACCTCTAAAGGACCGGGTTGGTAAGTCGTAAGAGAAGATTTCTTAAATTGCCAACCATAGTAGTCAAAGGATAATGCTACTAATTAAAATCGTCAAGCAGATGTCGTATTGGCAGCCGAAGAATAACTTTTGGCTTGGTAATTTATTTACCGACGCCCAAAAAGTTTTTCTATATCACTAAGTTTGAGCTCAACATAAGTCGGCCTTCCGTGATTACACTGTCCGGAATGAGGGGTTGCTTCCATCTCGCGTAATAGCGCGTTCATCTCTTCAATACGAAGCGTTCGGCCTGACCTTACGGAAGAATGGCAAGCTATTGTGCCGCAAATATGACCCAACTTATCTTCTAAAACGGTTGAGGAACCGAACTCTTCAAGTTCGTCAGCAATATCGATGACTAAGTTTTTAATATTTATATCTCCAAGAATACTTGGAATTTCGCGAACTAATATTGCTCCCTCACCGAATTGTTCGAGGATAAGTCCTAATCGAGTAAAGTCATCTTTAAGTTCTAATAACCTCTGGATTTTTGCATTTTCCAAGTCAACAATTTCCGGAATTAGCAAGACTTGTCGCTTTATTCCTCCCTCTTTAAGGTGAATTTTCATTTTTTCATAAACTAACCGTTCGTGAGCCGCGTGTTGGTCGACAATAACAAACCCTTCATTTGTCTGAGCAACTATATAATTTTTATGGAGCTGTGCCTGCGCCGCGCCTAGAGGGAACGAAGCTATTTCGTTTAACGTTTCGAAAGACTGATTAGAAGTACTGTTATTCCGTGCCATCGGTGCGGAATTAAGGTCTAAGTACTCATTTGCTATTTCATTTGTTGCAAGCGAGGAATGAAGGTGATTATTCGGAGCTGAATTAAAACTTTTATAGGATTGGCTGGAACGTCTTACGCCAGTAGATGCAACTTTAGAAATAGATTTGCTTAAAATGCCTAGAGCTGCATTAGATACCGTCGATGATGTCTGGTAGCCTGCCTCTGTGAGGGTTTTTTTTAGCGCCCCGATAATTAAACCTCGGACTAGTCCAGGTTCTTGAAAACGCACCTCGGATTTGGCTGGATGAACGTTGACGTCCAAAGTGCTTTTAGGCGCATCAAGGAATAAAACAACGAGCGGATGTCTGTCATAGGCTAGAAAATCTGAATAAGCTGCTCTTACTGCTCCATAAAGTAATTTATCTTGAACAGGTCGACCATTGACAAAAAGAAATTGGTGACTTGAGGTTCGTCGATTGAGCGTTGGTAGCCCAGCGTATCCTGTCAATATGAAGCCTTCGCGCTCCGCTTCTATTAATAACGAGTTTTCTTCAAAATCTCGTCCTAATACTTCTCCAATTCGCGATAGTTTTATATTTGGGAGATTACCCCGGACTTCATTAAAACGGATGTTTGTTCGATTGCCATCGTTTAAGGTGAATGAAATATTCGGATTAACCATGGCTATGCGACGTATCACCTCTATTGTGCGACCTGTCTCAGTACGATCGGTCTTAAGAAATTTCAATCGTGCCGGTGTAGCATAAAATAAATCTCGTATTTCAACCTGTGTCCCCATTTTTAGGGAGGAGGGCGTCGCTGCTTCGATGTCTCCTCCGGTAACATTTATGCTCCAGCCGGTATCCATATTTTTCGATCGCGTTTTGATGCTTAGCCTGCTCACGGCTCCTATTGACGGCAAAGCTTCTCCTCTAAATCCTAGAGTACTTATACTATCGAGATTATCGTTTGGTAATTTTGAGGTTGCATGGCGCTCAACTGCAAGTACGAGGTCCTGCTTTGACATACCACAGCCATTGTCAGTGACACTGATAAACGTTCGGCCACCATCGCGCATTATAATTTCAATTTTAGTTGCTCCAGCATCGATTGAATTTTCAACTAATTCCTTGACCGCACTGGCAGGGCGCTCGATTACCTCGCCGGCAGCAATCTTGTTAATAAGGCCGTTTGGTAAAAGCCTTATTCTATAGTTTTCAGTTGCGTCAGAAATTGTATCGGTAGATAACATTTGAGGTCACATTTAGTAGCCCATTAAATCACAACAACAAAATATAGAAGCTTTTTTGCATAGAGTCGAATCTATTCAGGTAAATCTTTGATATCCGCTTCATGATAAATTTCTCTAACACAGTATTCGCGTTGATATATTTGTGAGCCAAGTCAAGAATTGGCAGGAAATGATATGGGAGGATCTGAATTAATGCGATTTGAAGGAAAAATTGCTGTTATCACAGCTGCTGCCAGCGGTATTTGCAGAGCTGCGGCAGGAATAATAGCGAAAGAAGGGGGGCTCGTGGTTGGTATTGATACAAACGAAGCCCGCCTTGAAAAAATGTCAATGGAACTCTCTAAAGAGGCTGCAGGGGCCATTGTAACCTATTGTATAGACGCTCTTGACCCAAAGGCAGCCGATCAAGCGCTGGAAAATATTACCAAAAATAACAAACACATCGATATTTTAATCAACGGCGTTGGCGGAAGTACTATAATCTCCAATCCCTCTGCCAGAGTAGATGAGCTGACGATAGATGATTGGCAGGCCATAATAAACTTCAATTTAAAAAGCATGTTTATTTTTACTAATTCAGTAGTCCCAATTATGAAAAAACAGGGCAAGGGGAAAGTAGTTAATTTGGCATCAATTGCGGGGCGAGGTTTCAGTGATATAAGTAGTAGTGCATATGCTGCTGCGAAGGGTGGTGTTATCGCGTTTACAAAAAAAACTGCCCGAGAATTAGGGCAGTTCAACATAACCGTAAACGCCATAGCACCAAATACGACACTGACAGAACGGATCCAACCACGTTGGCGACAGCAAAGTCCAGAAGATCAGTTACAACAAACGGAAAAGATCCCACTTGGGCGAGTGGCGGAGCCTATAGATCAAGCAAGAGTTATTTGTTTTTTAGCTTCCGAAGATGCTGATTACGTTACAGGACAAACCATCGATGTTTCTGGTGGCCTTGTGTAACAAACAAGATAGAGAGCCAGGGATTGTTATTTTAAAGGACTTAAACATGACAAAGAGCGAACTTTATAAAAAAGGCGATGCAATGCGTCGGAGCATGTATGGTGAAGAAGCATATAATAAAGCAAACGAGACCGTTTACGGTGATCCAATAATGCGAAAGTTTCTGGACGTCGCGACGGAGACAGTTTTTGGGGCTTTATGGACCCGTCCAGGGTTGGATACAAAAACACGAGCCTTAATTTGTGTAGTTTCTGATATCGCAACAGCGCGGGAAGAAGAGTTGGCAATTCATTTACGTTTTGCGCTGGGCCAAGGGTGGACAGAAGATGAGTTGCTTGAAGTAATGTTGCATTTATCGGGTTATATCGGAGTGCCCTCTACTCGTGGTGCTATGCTTGTTGCTAGGAGAGTTTTCGCCGAGCTTAAAGAAGGGGAACAAAGTTAATACCCTCATTTTTTTGCTAAAGGTGACTGATAGTTTAAGCTGACTAAGTCCGTCTTCGCCTTCAATTTCATAAATACGCGAGCCTCTAACACGAGACATGGTCGCCCTGCGTCTGTGTGATAGTGATCGCTACCAAAACTCATTGGCTCAGGGAGCATCGGCTACTCGCACCTCTATCCCATCAAAATGGCTTCTGATTTAAGCACCATTTTTATGGCCTAGCCTACAAATAGAGTTCCCCCATTATAACGACGCTAGACTAACTTAATTATTCACTAGCCATCAATAACAAGAAAAAAGTTAGGGATCTGCTCTTACCTTCTTGCAATCCACTGTCATATATTTTTTTCTTCAAAGACCTCCCGTGCTTGCCTAAAACCGTCTACAGCGCAAGGAAAACCTGCATAGCCGCCAACTTGTATTAAGATTTCGGCGATTTCATCTTTGGTTACGCCGTTATTGATTGCGCCAGATAAATGCAACCGAAATTCATGAGTTCGACCGAGAGCCGCAAGCATTGCAATATTTATCATGCTGCGCGTCTTTAGAGGTATACCTTCCCGTCCCCAAATAGCACCCCAGGCATGGGTTGTGATGAACTCCTGTAATTTCATGCCAAATTCATCTGCATTATTGATTGAGTTGTCTACGTATTCCGATCCTAGAACTTGTTTTCGTGTTTTTAGTCCTTGATTAAACAGGTCTTTGGTATCCATTTTTTTCTCCAATTTATGTTATATGAATCTGTGGTTATTAATTAATTATTTAAGCGTGGTAATAGTTTTCGACTTTATCAAATCAAAATCAATCTTTGCACCTAAACCAGGTTCATCAGGCGCCCTTACCATCCCCTGGGAGTCGGGCTCCAGGTCATCAATTACCCCATATTTCTGGGCCCCAGAGGGCAAAAGTACCTCAAAGTAGGTTGTGTTTTTAATCGCAAGAATTACATGCAGATTAGCCCAGTTGTTGAGCGAGTTCCCGCCGTGATGGATTTCATAGTTCATCCCGAAGGCTTCAGCTAAATGAGCTGTTTTTAAAAGCGCCGTTATACCTCCTTTTACTGCCACATCACCCCTCAAGTAGTCAGTTGCTTTATTGATTATCCATGGAACGTAGTTGGTAAATCCTCCCGGCGAGTATTCAGTCGCCATTAGAGGAATAGAAAGTTTTTCACGCAGCTTGATACATCCCATCAGATCGTCGTCAGCTAAGGGGTCTTCGTACCAATAAAAATTCAAATCTTCGATGGCTCGACCAACCTTAATTGCATTGTCGTAGGTATAAGCCCACGTGGAGTCAAGCATCAGGTCAAAGTCGTTTCCGACCGCTTCTCGCGCCGCCCGACATACTCCAATATCTTTTCGCCAAATTGTCGGTGGATGTATCTTATATGCTGCCCAACCATCTTCTTTATATTTAACCGCTTCCTCAGCATATTCCGTCTTGTCTGACATAATTGCCGATGAGGCATAGGCTGGTATAGCGTCCCTGTAACCGCCAAGAAACTTATAAAGAGGTAACGCTGCCACTTTCGCGGCTATGTCATAGAGCGCAATATCTATGGCTCCGATTGATCGCAAACTCACTTTTCTATTTTGTTTCCACATTTTTTGGTAGAGATATTCGCGGTCAAGAGGGTCGGCCCCCATCAGTATAGGCTTTAAGAAATGAATAATTCCTTTACAATCTATTTCGGCGCTATAGGTTGCTGACCCTAAAAAAGCATGGCCTTCAATACCATTATCCGTAGAAATTCTCAGTAATCCAAGTGTACTATTCCCTGAAGAATTTCCCGAGCCTGCCGCATACTGTGTCGGGGGAATGTTTTCCCAACTGAAAAGGGTTAATGTTAAATCATCTATTTGCATAACCAAGACCTTCGAACGTTTTGACTTTAAGATATCGTCTACTGTTGGTTATGACGGGTCTATAGTAATTTTTTACTTGATATCTTTTATCTAATTGGGGATGTGAGAACGTTTGTTAAGAAGATCAATTGTTTTTAGCTTTTTTATTGCATAATATGACACATCGATGAATTCACGGCGGTGACTTTGGGATAAATAGTTTTACCTAATTTCTGGAAAGAAAGTTAAGAGGAAAATATGGAATATGATGTTGTAGTTGTAGGTGCTGGTAACGCGGCGATGTGCTCGGCTTTAGCTGCAGAAGAGGCCGGAGCGAAGGTGCTTGTTTTAGAGGCTGCAACTGAGGAATTAGGAGGGGGAAACACAAGGTTTACCGCTGGCGCTATTCGAACTGTATACAATGGGGTCGATGATCTACGAGATTTAATGCCCGACTTAACAGACGCTGAATGCGAAATAACCGACTTTGGTACATACACTGAAGACCAATTTTTTGATGATATGTTCCGAGTTACGGAATACAGGACGGACCCAGAACTTGTTGAAATTTTGGTTAAAAATAGTCTAGACACTCTTAAATGGATGCGCGGTAAGGGTATAAGATTTGCTCCTATATGGGGAAGGCAAGCATTCAAGGTAGACGGCCGCTTTAAGTTTTGGGGTGGGTTGACCGTTGAGGCATGGGGTGGCGGGCCTGGTTTGTGTGAGGCTCTCTGGGAGTCGGCGAAAAAAAGAGGCATCGAAATCCTTTTTGAAGCTCGTGCTACCGATCTCCTGCGTGACGGAAATCGAATTCAAGGTATCAAAATTAAACACCAAGGCCAGGTAAAAGAGATCGCGGCCAAATCAGTTGTTCTAGCTGCAGGTGGGTTCCAAGCAAATGCCGAGTGGCGGACACGATATTTGGGGCCAGGATGGGATTTAGCG